>OHGH01000214.1_pt1 | contig 39673 bp, 34 predicted proteins | sample 1567801 | NCBI WGS metagenome assembly OHGH01 (sample SAMEA3879519, study PRJEB24766) | human gut metagenome | biome: human-associated habitat; feature: feces | place: USA | collected 1985/1987
GGTTACATCTCGCCCATGGCGTACGGGGATGCGCCGCCGGATTACGTTACGTGCTTTATATGTATATGACCGCGTTGGAAGATCCCACGAGACCTATCGCCACACCCGCCGGCTATTTCATGGCTCCGGAAAATGAGGAACGGATCGGCGATGTATCCAACGTTTTATTCTCTAACGGATGGATCGCAGATGAGGATGGAACCGTATATATTTACTACGCATCCTCTGATACCCGTATGCACGTGGCTGTATCCACAATCGATAAATTGGTAGATTACTGCATGAACACTCCGGCCGACGGGCTGACTACGACCGCATCTGTCGAGACGCTGAAAAAGCTGATCGATCGAAATCTTCCACTCCTGAAATAACCTACAAAAACCACTCATATGATTAAACTAACAGAGAAGATAGGCTACGGTTTCGGGGACATGGCATCGTCCATGTTCTGGAAACTGTTTGGCGCTTACTTGATGATTTTCTATACGGACGTATTCGGATTACCGGCAGCAGCCGTAGGTACGATGTTCTTGATAACTCGTATATGGGACTCGGTCTTTGACCCGATTGTCGGCGTCGCAGCGGATCGTACGCAAACACGCTGGGGAAAATTTCGCCCTTATTTGCTTTGGCTGGCGATCCCGTTCGCCGCTATCGGAGTGCTCACTTTCACGACTCCTTCTTTCGGACAAACAGGTAATTTGATCTATGCCTATATCACCTATTCCTTGATGATGATGGTGTACTCCGCCATAAACGTGCCTTACGCATCCTTGCTTGGAGTAATGAGTCCATTGCCGCAAGACCGTAATACCCTTTCTACGTACCGCATGGTATTCGCCTATATCGGCAGTTTTATAGCCCTGTTGCTATTCATGCCGATGGTGCGTTTCTTTAGCGGAAATAGCGATGAATTGGCGGATCAACAACATGGATGGACCATGGCTGTCGTAGTTATCGCTATCCTGTGCGCCATTCTCTTTTATGGATGTTTCGCATGGACAAAAGAACGGGTAAAACCGATTAAAGAGCAACAAGGCTCGTTAAAAGATGACTTGAGAGACCTATTGCACAACAAGCCTTGGTGGATACTATTGGGAGCAGGTGTCTCCGCTCTGGTTTTCAATTCCATCCGCGACGGGGCTACCGTATATTATTTCAAATACTTTATCATTGAGGAAGCCTATGCCAATGTATCTCTTTTCGGAGTCTCCTTCGTCTTAAGCGGATTATATCTGGCGGTAGGACAGGCGGCAAACATTATCGGAGTAATCTTGGCCGCCCCATTAAGCAACCGGATCGGAAAGAAAAGAACCTATATGGGCTCCATGCTGATCGCCTCGGTCTTAAGCATCCTCTTTTTCTGGCTCGACAAGACGGATCTAGCCCTGATATTCACGTTCCAAGTGTTCATCAGTATTTGCGCCGGTAGTATTTTCCCCTTACTTTGGTCCATGTACGCCGATTGCACGGATTACTCAGAACTAAAAACCGGGAACCGTGCCACAGGATTGATCTTCAGTTCCTCGTCTATGAGCCAGAAATTCGGATGGGCGATCGGCACGGCTATCACAGGCTGGCTGCTCGCTTTCTTCGGATTTCAGGCCAATACCGTACAAAGCGAGGAAACGATTAGCGGAATCAAGATGTTCCTCAGTTTCTTACCGGCCGTAGGTACGATCCTGTCCGTTGTATTTATCGCTTTCTATCCGCTTAGCGAGACAAAGATGAAGGAAATCACCGCTACATTAGAAACCAAAAGAAAAGAAACAAATGAATAAAATCACCGAAGATTTACAAAACGAGGTTCAATGGGAGCTAGAGAACAATATCCTCCCTTTTTGGATGAACCGAATGATTGATAATGAGTATGGTGGTTTCCATGGGCAAATCACGGGAAACGGCCAACGAGTCGTACATGCCCCTAAAGGCGCCATCTTGAACGCCCGTATCCTATGGACATTCTCCGCCGCATACCGTTTATTACGAAAGCCGGAATATCTGGAAACGGCGACCCGTGCCAAACGCTACCTTATCGATAAATTCTACGACCAAGAATTCGAGGGTATTTACTGGGAATTAGACTATACCGGCCAACCGGTGCAAACCAAAAAGCAAATCTACGCCTTAGGATTCGCTATCTACGGATTAAGCGAGTACAACCGGGCTACCGGAGATAAAGAAGCGTTGGATTATGCGATCCGTCTCTTCAAGGCAATCGAACAATATAGTTTCGACCCGGAAAAGAACGGTTATATGGAAGCCTTTACGAAAGACTGGAAACTGATAGAGGATATGCGACTCAGCGACAAGGATGAGAATGAGAAAAAAACAATGAATACCCACCTGCATATCCTCGAACCTTATACCAACTTGTACCGGGTATGGAAAGACGAGCACCTCAAAAAACAACTCCGAAACTTGATCCTGATTTTCACCGACAAGATTTTGGATCACCGTACCTATCATTTAAACCTCTTTTTCAACGAGGATTGGGAAAGCAAATACCGTATCATCTCCTACGGTCATGATATAGAGGCATCTTGGTTACTGCATGAGGCCGCTATCGAATTGGGAGACAACGAGATCCTTCAGAAAGTAGAGCCTTTGGTTCAAAAGATAGCGATAGCGGCCGAAGACGGGTTATTAGCGAACGGTAGCCTCATTTACGAGTATCACCCGAATGAGAAGAAAGCCGACACGGACCTGCATTGGTGGGTGCAAGCCGAGAATGTAGTGGGTCATTTCAACTTGTATCAACATTTCGGAGATGAGCCTGCCTTAGGCACAGCCTATACATGCTGGAAATTCATTCAGCGTTATTTGATCGACAAGGAACAAGGGGAATGGCATTGGAGCGTATCGCTCGATCACGAGATCAATCGCGAGGATGACAAGGCCGGTTTCTGGAAATGTCCCTATCACAACGGACGGATGTGTATGGAGATTATCGAACGACTTGCCGGCGAATAACCGTCCGGCAGACCGCCTGCCGGCTCTTTTTTATCAGATTAACAACCGTCGGAAGCTTCCGACATCAAAAAAACAAGCGATATGAACAAATTCTATTGGATGGCGATCGGCCTCCTTCTCGGTTTGGTGAACCTCCGGGCCGAGATCAAGCTGCCAGCTTTGGTAAGCGACAACATGGTACTCCAACAAGCCACTAAAGTACGGCTCTGGGGAAATGCAACCCCAAATTCAAGCCTGAAAGTCCGTAGTTCTTGGGACAATACGGAATACACGGCCCAAGTAAACGATCAAGGCAGATGGGAAATCTGGGTTCAGACGCCCTCGGCCAGTTTCGAAAAGCAACAGTTAACATTAGAGAATGGACAAGACAAGATTGTCTTGCATGATCTTCTGATCGGCGAGGTATGGTTCGGTTCCGGCCAATCCAATATGGAAATGCCATTAAGAGGTTTCTGGCACTGCCCTATCGAGGGAGGAAACCACGCTATCGCTACATCCGGGAAATATAAGAACTCGATCCGTTACGCTACGATCCAACGGGTCGGAGCCTTGGAACCGAAAGATTATCCGGTAGGTGGCGAATGGAAAGTATGTGATCCGCGAAACGCCCCGGAGTTCGGAGCTACCGCCTATTTCTTCGCGACCCTATTGACCGAGGTATTGAATGTCCCAGTAGGTATCATCAATTGTAGCTGGGGCGGTTCCACGGTTGAAGGTTGGTTGCCCAAAGACATCCTGCTAAATTATAGCGATATCGATCTATCCTTAGCGGGTAACGATGAGAAAATCCATCCGATGCTACAACCCATGATCATGTATAATGGAATGCTGAAACCAGCCAGCAAATATACGGTCAGAGGTTTCCTATGGTATCAAGGAGAGTCAAATGTCGGACACCCGGACTACGCTAAACGCCTAGCGACAATGGTAGAACATTGGAGAGGATTATGGGGACAAGGAGAATTACCTTTCTATCTGGTAGAAATCGCCCCTTACGAATATGGAGAAGGAGACCAAGCCGCGTACCTTCGTGAAGAGCAATACAAAGCCACCCGGTTGATCCCCAATAGCGGTATTGTTTCCACAAACGATCTGGTACAGGATTACGAGAAACGGCAAATACACCCCAAAGAGAAACAAAAGATCGGTGAGCGTCTTTGTTATATGGCTCTAAACAAAACCTATGGTTATACAACCATCGCTTGTGAGGGCCCCCAATACGATCATATGGAAATAGATAAAGATAAAATCATTCTTTTTTTCAAGAATGCGGAAGATGGCTTCAATCGAGATAACGGGATCATAGGCTTCGAGATAGCCGGAAAAGACATGCGTTTCCACAAGGCAAACGCAACTATAGACGCTAACAAGAAAACCGTTATTATCTCAGCTCCGGGCGTAAAAGCCCCAATAGCCGCTCGTTATGGTTTCCGGAATTTCCAAATTGGCAACTTGCAAAACATACAAGGATTACCGGTGCTTCCATTCCGCACGGATAAATAAAACGACTTAGAAAATAAAACACAATACGTTATAATATTCAAGCTTGTTCATACGTAATGTCTTATTTTCATTTGTAAGACGTATTTAGTTTTTATTTCATTCTATTGTGATAATAGAAATTACCCTCCTAAAGTATTAGTAAACTTAATTCTTCCCATAAAAAAATGGGAGATCTTATTTTACAAGGAATCAGAGACCTCCTCTGATTCCTATTTATTTTTCATTCATATCATAATGTATACAAAAAATGATAGTTTGTATACAGACCATACTAATACATTGCGCTTTTTTTGCATCTAGATTTACTGAAGGGGGAAATATTTGTATAACAAACTAAATAACAATAATTTCATGAACAAGCTTATTAACAGAATTTCTCCGGAAACATCTGAAAACCGAATCTTACACGCTGGCTTTAGTATCATATTGATGTCAGAGGAAATAACACAAACCTTATCTGGTTTATCCAGCGATATGATTATTTTTATCTTAAGCGGATCCATAACTATATATTCCACTAAAGAAGAAAAGAAAACAATCGGTGAACAGTATATGATCTTTCTAAGATCATTTGAAAATTATACATATGATATCACACTAGGTTCAAAAATCATCATTTTCTTTTTTGACAGTTTAACGATGAATGAGTTACCGTATTACCAACATCCGTACGGAATATTACCTCAACCTATCTCTAAGTGGATAGAGCTGAAAATAGTGGAACCTTTATACGGTTTTCTAGAACTTGTCGGACAATATCTTGAAAATAATTTCCTGAACTACCCTCTGTATGAATTAAAGAGAACGGAATTATTCTACTTATTGAAAAAGCTTTATAGAAAAGAGGAATTAGACTACTTTTTCTATTTATCAAGTACGCATTCAGCAGAGTTTGAGAGACTCATCGCCGAGAATTATATAAAAGCTAAAACAGTAACAGATCTAGCTCAAATGATAGGTTACGGAGTAAATTCCTTTCGGATGAAGTTTAAAAAAGCTTTCGGTATTCCAGCCTACGAATGGCTGATGCAAGAGAAATCCAAACGACTATTGGTCGCCATAGCTAACAGCGAGGATGATTTTAAGAACATAATAGATGAATTCGATTTCTCCTCGCATTCGCATTTCTACAAATTTTGCAAGGCACGCTTTGGATATAGTCCCACGGAGCTAAGGAAAAAACTTAAATCGTTGTAGAAAACACCCCCTATCAGAATATACATTTAAATTGTCAAGTTGTATAACTCCTAATAAGTTATGCTCATTTATCTTTGCCTCATTGATTTTAGACACCTATCCGTATGGATGATCTAATAAAAGATAGTGTATAATGACCACCATATTTTTTTATGTTTTACTATTCCAAATTAAAGACTGGGATAAAATTTGTGAAGAAGAGGGTAAAATGACATCGCCGATAATTTGCTATATTTTGCTAGGGGTTATCTTATTCATAATCTTGATGCGTATACTTTCCATATTGCAGTTTTTGCGATTGAAGCGGAAGGTAAAGAAACGTATTTCCCCGAAACACGATAAACCTTCCTGTAAATAAAGCCTCAACCCGCTTACATACATTAATAATTAAAGGAAGAACCAATTCGCTTCTTTCTATGTTTATATAGGAAAAGCGTTTAGATCATGGGCTTCAACATTCCTTACACAGACAAAAAGCGGGTCGTAATCATCGGGGGCGGATTTGGAGGGTTAAAACTAGCTGAGAAATTGAAAAAGAGCAAGTTTCAAGTAGTCTTAATCGACAAGAACAACTATCACCAGTTTCCTCCCTTGCTTTATCAAGTAGCGTCCTCCGGCTTAGAATATAATGAAATATCCTTTCCATATCGAAAGATATTCCAGAAGAGAAAGAACTTTTACTTCCGGTTGGCAGAGGTATATGGTGTCAATCCGAAAGGGCATACCATTCAAACCTCCATCGGCGAATTGGAATATGATTATCTTGTAATCGCCGCTGGAACTATCACCAACTTCTTTGGAAACAAAACGATCGAGGAACAGTCTCTACCCATGAAAACGGTAGAAGAGGCGTTAGCTTTACGAGACACCTTATTAATTAATTTAGAGAAAGCGACTACTTGTACGGACCCGGACGAGAAGCAAGCTTTGCTAAATATAGTTGTTGTAGGTGGAGGGGCTACAGGTGTAGAAGTATCCGGCGCTTTATCCGAGATGAAACGGTTTGTTTTACCGAAAGACTATCCGGATCTAGGAAACTTTCATATGAATATCTATCTGATAGAAGGGTCCCCTAAATTACTAGGGGCCATGTCTCCGGAAGCCTCCTCCAACGCTAAACGCTTCCTTGAGGATATGGGCGTTAACATCATTCTTCAGAAGCGTGTCGTGGACTATAAGGATGGGAACGTTTTCTTAGATGACGGACAAACCATACCCACTAGAACCTTACTTTGGGTAAGTGGTGTGAAAGCGGTGCATTTCGATCATATCGAAGGAGAATTCTTAACCCGGGGGGAACGGATTATCGTCAATGAATGTAATCAAGTAAAAGGCTTATCCAATATATTCGCCATAGGAGATGTCTGCTGGATGGCAGAACCGGATTACCCGAACGGACATCCGCAAGTCGCTCAGGTAGCGATTCAGCAAGGTGAGTTATTAGCCGAAAATCTACAACGGATCGAGGCTCTAAAAAAACCGAGACCTTTCCATTATAAGAATTTGGGAACTTTAGCTACTGTCGGCAGGAATAAAGCGGTTGCCGATTTAAATAAGGTGAAATTACACGGATTTACGGCATGGTTGGTTTGGATGCTCGTACATTTACGCTCCATCTTAGGAATCAAGAATAAGCTAATTGTACTGATCGACTGGATCTGGAATTATTTCACGTACGACCGTTCCATGCGTTTCATCTTGTTCATCCAAAAGCACAAACAAGATGGAACACAGGGCACGGAACCTACTTTATAAACGATAAGTCAACGTAAGCCAAGCTACCCGGGCATCACGATTGCGCTTTTGCGTCATTTCTAAGTTCGGGGCATCAATAATCGTTGTTTCTTCTAAACTATCGAATATATTGTTGATACTTAAGTTCGCGCATAATTTACGATTGAGGAAATATTGAGAGAGACCGGCATTTACGCTATAACGGCCTTTGATCTTACCTTGAGGCGTAAGCTGGTCGGAAACGTAGAAGCCGTCTACCTGAAAATCCGTAGTCGGCGTAATACTTACGTTTACATTCCCCTTCACATCCCAGCAAACCAAGGATTTCTTCTCGCCATAGCCTACCGTACGCCCATCGATCTCGTCCCGATAGATATCCCCGGAGAAACCGACCGTCAAGATACGTACCGGATTCCAGCTACCGGACAAGTCGGCTCCGACTGCTTGGCTATGTCCGATATTCTCTTTCTTCCAAACCGTCTCGTCATTTACTTGGCTAGCGGTTTCCATGATACGATTCGTACGATTCCGGTAATAAATAGCCGGAGTCAAACGAAAACGGGGAGCCGAAAACTGATATCCTAGCTCTACGTTATGTATAAACTCATCCTTCAAGTCCGGATTCCCCTGTATGATATGGGTAGGATCACTGTTATTCAAGAAAGAGCACAAATAGCTGCCATTCGGACGAATCGCCCGTTGCTGATAACTCAAGCTTAAACGATTGCTCTTATTCACCTCATAAGTAAAACGGGCACGAGGATACAAATGAAAACGAGAACTCTTGTTCTCTTTGCCTTTTATCCCCTGCCAATAAGGGTCGTTGATCCAAGAAGGGCTAAACTCATTCATCTTAAAATGACTAAATTCCGCCTGTATCCCTATCTCCGCGTTAAAAGCGCCCCAATTCTTAACCACGTCCGCATAGATCAAATTCAGATAACGGTTGAAATCGTAATTATACGATTTCGCCGGACTTAACTCAAAACTACCGTCCACCTTATCAAAAGCAGCCGTCAGATAATCCTCGTTTCGCGCACGACCTATATAACCAAGCTTGAAATCCCAACCATCGATCTCCTGCCCATATCCAAATCCCCAGAAATAATTATGTTTCGTATGGTCGATAGATTGGTTATCCTCCGAGACGATATTCCCGTTTTGAGGATTCTCATTCTTGAAATCATTATCCTCATCATACGAGAAATTATTATAGTTGAATACGGTATAAAAACCTTGATTCTCCGAAATCTCATGGTTCCAATACGCTTCGGCGGCATAAGCTTCCTGGCGCTGATCGTTATACCGGTTACGGATCACGTACTTCATTTGCTCCCCTTTCGGGTTGAATACCCGGTTGTTAATGCGTCCATATCGGCTATAATCCATCAAATGATACAGGCCATGCACGGTGATCCGGTCTTTCGCGGAAAGATCATAGTCTACTTTCATATCCGCCACATGTACGTCCGGACGAGCCGTGGCATTATTATTCATCTCCGTCCGGTTTTTAGCGGTCGCAGTCGATTTGCTGAAAGATCGTTCCCGGTATTCCCTCCTATAATTGTATTTTGCGTTGATATGGAATTTTCCGGGATGCAAATTCAATACCGCTCCCGCATTATATCGCTCATTCCATCCCGCCCCAAGCGTAACATATAGAGGGGAATCTCCCGTTCCATACATACGAGGCACCAGATTGAGTATGCCCACATCACCATCCGGCACCGCATTAATCGGAGGAAATGCCCCTAATGAGATCTGGTTAAAGAACAGGGCGGGAAGTTGGATCAGCACGTCACCGCTATATTCTTCCAGCAAACCGTAAGGAACTCCATCGACAAGCATCCCGACATTACCGGAGCCCCTGTATGTAACGGCTCCTTCCATATCGGTTATGACAGAAGGCAATTGGCGAAAAGCATCCGCCGCCGTATTGGTAACGCTACTCAAGTTATTATCTACCCGCAAGATTTTCATCCCGCCCCTCTCGCTCAACCCGGCGAAACGGGTACCCTGAATCTCTATATTCCGGATCGTAAGCGTCGTATCGGCAGGAGTCTGCGAGAATACCGGCATAGCCAATAGAGCGGCCAATGGAAGAAGTAAAATTTGTCTCATATCATTATCTATGGTTTATAAACAAAAAAAGTCTGTATGTTCAACGCATACAGACTGTCCTCAAAACTCGTTTACTGATTATTATTCAGCAGGAGCAGCTTCTACGGCAACAGAGTCAGTAACCTCGACAGCTACAGAATCAGTAGCGGCAGCATCCTCTTCTACTACAGGAGCTTCCTCAACTACAGTAGCCTCTTCTGTTTCAGCAACAGATTCGGTAGATTCAGCAGATTTGTTGCCACAAGATGCGAATGATACAGCTGCGATAACAGCAGCAAATGCAACTAACTTTTTCATTTTGTTCTTAATTTAAACGGTCTATAATATCTTGTTGTTGTAAAACGATGCAAATGTATGTATTAATCATATATGTTGTACAACATAAGACGTTTTTTTTTGAATTATTTTCTACCGCTTTTACAATATGCTGAATATTAGCTGCGTTTGCTTTCTATTTATTTATCAATAATTACTGTACAGGTAACGCTTAATGCTTTTCTTCGGTGTTTTCTCGAATTCTGTCGGATACAATTGTATCTCCGAGATCGTTTCGTAAGGAGCCAGGAGCTTGTTCAACTCTATCCTATTTTGTTCCATGATAACTGGAAGATCCGTATGCGAGATACCCGTACTATCCACCGTATCGTAATCCGGATACACCATCCCGATCAATTTCCCGTTTTTCTCCACGACCAAACTCTCCATCACGAATGGCAAATTGTTCAATTTGGATTCAATCTCTTCCGGATAAATATTTTGTCCGCTAGCGCCCAAGATCATCGTCTTGCTACGTCCACGTATAAAAATACGGTTGTCATGATCGATCGTACCCAAATCACCCGTCCTTAGCCAGCCATCTTCCGTGAAGACATTTTGGGTTGCCTCATCATTCTTATAATAGCCTTTCATTACGTTCTCGCCCGATACTTGAATCTCGCCTACCTTATTATAAGGGTCTTCCGAATCGATACGGACTTTCATGATCCCTTTCAAGATCTGTCCGCAAGAACCGGGCACATACTCATTATTATGGTCATAACTGATCAACGGGCCACATTCCGTCATACCATAACCGATCGTGAACGGGAATTTGATCTTATACAAGAAATCCGTTACTTCTTGATTCATGGCGGCGCCCCCCACGATCACTTCACGGAAACGTCCTCCCAAGGCATCCACCAAATGTTTGCGGATCTGCGCATAGATACGTGAATCCAACAGTGGGATATTCAAGGCCAACTTCAAGGTTCGCTTATTCAACTGAGGAAGGATCATCTTCTTATAGATCTTCTCCAAAATCAGGGGAACCATCAAGATCAAGTTCGGCTTCACCTCTTCGAATGCCTTTAATAAGATTTTAGGAGACGGCACCTTACCTAATAAATAGACATGCACACCGAATGCCATGGGTACCAATAAATTGAAAGCGCAACTATAGGCATGGGCCAGAGGCAGGAAACATAACTCACGTTCACCCCGGAACAATAGATCCAGTGTCCGGGCATACGTCACGTTTCCGGCTAAATTATTCCCCGTCAACATAACCCCTTTGCTAAATCCGGTCGTACCCGATGTATAGTTGATCTCTACCACCTTGTCATTATCCAGCTCAGCGTATTTGATATCCTCTTGGGTGAAGCCATCCGGATATTTCTCGGTCATCTTCTCATCCAGCGATTTCATCAACTTCTGGATATTCTCCCCATCCCGTTGATGCAAGCAACGATAATCAGAAAGAGAGAATACACCGCGAACCTCTTCGATCTTATCTTCCTCCAAAGAATCCCAAATCCGGTCGCTAACAAACAAAAAGACAGATTCCGAGTGGTTAATAATATGATGTACATCATTCGGATTAAAGTCCTGAAGAATAGGCACGATAATCGCCCCATAAGTAACAACCGCCATATAAGCGATGCACCAACGGGAGCTGTCTTTACCGATCAACGCGATCTTGTCTCCACGACGGACTTGGCACTCATGGAATAAAAGATGAATACGTGCGATCTCCGTTGCTACATCACCGAAAGTAAAGGTTTTACTTTTCCCGTAATCCGTTAATGCCGGCAAGGCCCAGTTTTCCTTGAAACTCTCCTCGTAAATCTTAATGAAATTCTCTTTGATCATAGCACACTTTTGTGAAATTCGCGTAAAAGTAAAAACAAATCCTTACTTTTGCCATGATATAACCTATAAATTTAAAATAAGAATGAAAAGAATCACTCTCGCATGGGCATTGACCCTCTGTAGTTTTATTACATTTATCGCCTGTTCATCCCCAGATGTTGGAGAAAGAAGCGTAAGCATTATCCCCGCTCCGGCCCAAATGACAGTAGGCGAAGGTACATTCACGATTCATCCCGGCATCGAGATCGGTTATGCGGACGAATCCTTAAAGGGTATGGGCGAGTTGCTATCCAACGAGATAGAAAAGTTGTCCGGCATCAAGCTGGCTTCCGCCTCAGACAAAGAATCGAATTGCATCATCTTCCTCGAGTTGACAGATCCGAAAGAGTTCGCCGACCTGCCAAAAGCTTATGGATTGAGTCCGAAAGATAGTGTCCCCGTAGATGAGTCTTACTCCCTCTCCATCCAAAAGAGAAACATCTACATCAAGGCCACTACCCTAGAAGGTATCTATCGAGGTATCACTACCTTGAAACAAATCGTGGGTGGTAACCTACAGCCCGGAGGCGAGAAGATTTATCTACCGCTACTGGAAGTGAAGGACGCACCTCGTTTCGCTTGGCGCGGACTCTCTTTCGATGTATCTCGTTGCTTCTTCGATCCCGAGGAAGTGAAACAAGTGATCGATATGGTCGCCTTATATAAGATGAACGTACTGCATATGCATCTTTCCGATAACCAAGGTTGGCGTATCGAGATCAAGAAATATCCCGAGCTAGCGGAAATAGGAGGTCAACTTCCCAACAACGGCAGAAAAGGTGGCTATTATACGCAAGAGGAATTCAAGGATCTCGTGAATTACGCGAACGAACGCTTCATCACGATCATCCCGGAAGTGGATATCCCGGGGCATACAGCTGCCGTATTCGCCGCCTATCCGGACTTCAAGAACGCTGTCAAATTCAAGACCAAGGTTAACATCCCGGGGCAGGCCTTCAATGCCCTCGACGTAGACGATCCGAAAGCGATGCAATTTACGGAGGATGTTATCGCGGAGCTAGCCGCTCTAGCACCCGGAAACTACATTCATATCGGAGGCGACGAGGCGATCGGCTTACCCCATGATAAGTTCGTCCGTTTTATAAATAAGACACGGGAAATCGTACTGAAGAATGGAAAGAAAATGGTCGGCTGGCAAGAAACCGCCCGTGCGGATATCTCGGAAGGCGATGTCATCCAGCACTGGATTTATCTGAAGCAAAAAAGCGAGGACTCTTCTAAGAAAAAAGATAATATACCTGCCGAATATAAAGAGATCATGGCCTTATTCGCCGAATTCATGAAAGAGGCACCAAAAGATCCGGGTCTTGGTATATCCAAAAAAGCGAAAGTGATTCTCTCGCCGAGCGGTTACGTTTATCTGGACCATAAATATCTGGAACCAAGTGCGGACTCCACCCAAAACGCGGAGCAAGAACGTTTAGGTATGGCCGCCTATGAGAAACAAACGATCCAAGAAATGTACGACTGGGACCCGATGACCTTCAACCCAACTGTAGAGAATCCTCAAAAAGATGTAGCGGGTATAGAAGCCGCTATCTGGTGCGAGACGATCACCAATTTCAGAGATCTGCAATTCCTGTTAATGCCCCGTTTGGCTGGTGTCGCCGAAAAAGGTTGGTCCAAAGTAGAGAACACACATTGGGACGAATATAAAGTAAGACTTGGCGCGCAAGCCCCCTTATGGGAAAAGGCCGATTGGAACTATTTTAAATCATCCTTAGTGGATTGGAAATAACAGTACAAAATCTTCATAACATTACGAATATTTCGAAATGAATTAAATATCTTTGTCCTATTAACTTTAGGACAAAGATATTTTTATGAATAAATGGCTTATTATATTTGCGATATTACTAACCGCTTGTACCGGCACAAGCGAGAAATCAGAGGAATGTATAACAATTGACCTAGCAACTGTTTTTGACCATCAACCTCAAGAAGCAGCCTTAAAGAAATGGGCGAAATCCATCCAATTCATCCCTCTGCAAACGAATGACTCAATCTTGATCAAATACATCTCCCGCATTATTAAACACGGCGATAAGCTATTGGTGCAGCATGATAACAGAGCTTCTGTTTTCGACTTGGCAGGAAAATATTTATACGATATCGGCAAACAAGGAGGAGGTCCGGATGAGTTTAGTCGTATATCCGGACTAGAACCTCATGATCATCTTATTTATATAAAAGATAGCCCCATCCGAATAAAGGTATACGATTGGCAAGGGAAATTCCACCAAACCATTCAAATTCCGGATAAGAACATCCGGGGATTTTATCCACTCCCTAAGACGAACGTTATCCTAGGTCACGTACCCAACCTCTCTGGCAACGCACCCATTCGGTTCTATTTTTGCCAAGATACAGTCATATCGGATAGCATACCTTACTATAAATCTTATACAGAACCTCCTTTCGTCATGACATTTACCTATGAGTTCCGTCCTTTCGACGGAAATAAGATTGCCGCATTTAAGGAGTTGTTCTGCGATACGATATTTAAAGTTTCCAACGACATGAAGCTAACTCCTTATGCCGTCCTCGATCTAGGTAAATACCGAACGCCCGAGGAACTCCGTTATAATATCACGATAGACGATATAAAAAACGACCTGTTCAGGACAAAGACGATCCCTGTCATACCCGGGCAAATCGGAGACCGGCTCTATATGCATAACTTCTCCGATAAAGATACCTATACATTATATTATGATATAGCGGAGAAGCAATTAGCCTATGTACAATTCATATACCCGGAAAACTCATTTGAACTTCCCGAAGAAGCCTATTTCACTCCCAAATACATCTCAAACGACAACCGTTACCTAATCGATTGGGAGCAACCCGAGAATGATAACAATCCGGTATTAATCTTAGTGGAGCCCTAGTTGCCGTATTTCCTCTATCGGCACAATAAACAAAACAAGGCCGCAGCAAGGACTATTCGATAACAAGTCTTCATAAATAATGTAGCTTGACTGTATCTATTCCTTAGTTCACGGCATGGTTTTTACAGACCACGTCATGATTTATACAGACCACGACGTGAATCGCACAGACCACGACGTGGTTTGTAGAATATATCCAATAGCAAAGAAGAATAGATAGGCTTCCGGAAAACTATTTATGCAATAGTAAAGAGTTTTTAAGTCCATCTCAATCCGAACTCTTTACTAATCCGGGCTTAATTAGTACCTTTGCACTCTAACTAAATCGAAAATGATAGATCAGACCGTATTTAACAATAAAAAGGCCGCTTATTATACGCTGGGTTGCAAACTAAATTTTGCGGAGACCTCTACCATTGGAAAGCTATTAGCCGAACAAGGGGTACGCAAGGTGCGTCCCGGGGAAAAAGCGGATATATGCGTGGTGAATACTTGCTCCGTAACGGAACTGGCCGATAAGAAGTGCCGGCAAGCGATCCGTCGGATCAGCAAGCAACACCCCGGCGCTTTTATCGTGGTGACCGGTTGCTACGCACAGTTGAAGCCGGAGGAAGTCTCCCATATAGAAGGCGTGGACTTGGTTCTTGGCGCCGAACAGAAATTAGAGATCCTTCAATATCTGGAGAACCTAGAGAAGAAAGAACACGGAGGAACTGTTATCGCCTCACAAAGCAAGGATATACGTTCCTTCTCCCCTTCTTGCTCGGCCGATGACCGTACACGTCATTTCTTGAAAGTACAAGATGGATGCGATTATTATTGCTCCTATTGTACCATTCCTTTCGCCCGTGGAAGAAGCCGGAACGGGACGATCGCCAGCATGGTGGAACAGGCGCAGGAAGTCGCACGTAAAGGAGGCAAGGAGATCGTATTGACGGGCGTAAATATCGGGGATTTCGGCAAAAGTACCGACGAGACCTTTATCGACTTAATCCGGGCTTTGGATGAGGTAGAGGGAATCGTACGCTATCGTATCTCTTCCATCGAGCCGAATCTGATTACCGACGAGGCCATAGATTTCGTGGCCCATAGCAAACGTTTCGCTCCTCATTTCCATATCCCTTTACAAAGCGGCAGCGATGCTGTCTTGCAATTAATGCGCCGCCGTTACGACACCGCTCTTTTCCGTCATAAGATCGAAAAGATCAAGGAAGTAATGCCGCATGCTTTCATTGGCGTAGACGTAATCGTTGGAACCCGTGGCGAGACAGACGAGTACTTCGAGGAGGCCCGCCAATTCATCGATAGCTTGGATATAAGCCAACTGCACGTGTTCAGTTATTCGGAACGCCCGGGTACCCAAGCGCTGAAGATCGATTATGTAGTAGACCCAAAGACCAAACACGCACGCAGTCAACAACTCTTGGATATCTCAGACCAGAAACTTCATGCCTTTTATGAGGCCCATATCGGACAGGAAGCGAATGTCTTATTCGAACACACCAAGAAAGACGGCAAGATGCACGGTTTCACCGAGAACTATATAAAGGTAGAAATCCCTTATGATGCCGCTTTGGTCAATGAGACCCGCAAAGTCGTACTAGGCGGCTGGAATGAGGATCGCACCGCATTAATAGTCAACAATCAATCATCAACCGTCAACTAAGATGTGGGATAAAATACAATATGCCTTTCTTTATAGCTGGGTAAAAGTACACGCCTTACTTCCCATGCGAGCTTTATACGTGTTATCAGACATCCTATATGTCCTTATCTATAAGATAGCCGGATACCGGGTAAAAGTAGTGCGCCGTAATATAACCGCCTCTTTCCCGGATAAATCCAAGGCAGAATTACGCCAATTAGAACGTCGGTTCTATCATCATTTCGCCGATTATATCGTAGAAACGATTAAACTAGCCCATATCTCTCTGGATGAGATACAACAGCGTGCTTATCTGAGGAACCCGGAATTGGTTGACCAACTTATGGCGAAAGGCCATACTTGCTTCATCCTCACGATGGGGCATTATGGCAACTGGGAATGGTTTTCCGGTTCGACCACTCGCTTTGAGGACTCACGCATCTATCAGATATACCGTCCGTTAAACAACAAGGCTTTTGATAAGCTATTCGCCAACCTCAGGACGCAATTCGGTTCTTTCGGCATCAAGAAAAACGATACGATACGGGATATCATCAAGTTAAAACAAGACAAGACCCGCTCAGTCGTCATCTTCTTGGCGGACCAGACACCCAGCAAGGCGAACCTGCATTATTGGACCGAGTTCCTTCATCAAGATACGGCCATATTAACCGGTCCGGAGCGTATCGCACGGAAACTGAACCTGCCTGTGATCTTCCTCGATACCCAAAAGGTAAAAAGAGGATATTACACCGTAGACATGAAGCTGATTACGGAGAATCCAAAAGAGACTCCGGAGAATTACATCACCGAGCGATACGCACGACTTTTAGAGAAAATGATCTTGCGTGATCCGGCCTACTGGCTATGGACCCATAAACGTTGGAAACATAAACACGAGCAACAAGGATGAAAAAAGTAGCGATTGTCATCTTAAACTGGAACGGAAGAAAGCTAATGGAGGAATTCCTTCCTTCCGTCGTATCCAACTCTCCGGAATGGGCGGAGGTTATCGTAGCAGATAACGGTTCTACCGATGACTCGATCGAGATGTTGAAAGCAAAATTCCCGACCGTCGGCATTATCTCCTTCAACCAGAATTATGGTTTTGCCGAAGGATATAATCAAGCGCTCAAAAGGCTCGACCATGAATATTGCGTTTTATTAAACAGCGACGTAGAAGTTACTCCCAATTGGTTAGATGCCCCGATTGCCACTCTCGACTCTGATCCGTCAATCGCTTGTGTCCAACCCAAAATACGGGCTCAACGAAATAAAGAATACTTCGAGTATGCGGGTGCGGCCGGAGGATACATTGATAAATACGGCTATCCATTTTGTCGGGGGAGAATCTTGCATATCGTGGAAAAGGACGAGGGGCAATACGACACTCCCGCCGATATCTTATGGGCGACAGGAGCCTGCTTATTCGTTCGTACGGCTACGTATAAGGAAGTCAGGGGATTGGATGCCGGATTCTTCGCACATCAAGAGGAGGTCGATATGTGTTGGCGTTTACGTTCCCGGGGATATCGGTTGGTATGCGTCCCACAATCCATCGTTTACCATGTCGGTGGAGCCACCTTGAACGCGGAAAGTCCCCGCAAGACTTTCTTGAATTTCCGAAACAGCTTATTGATGCTTTACAAGAATTCCCGGGAAGAAGATCTAAAGCATGTGATGTGTGTCCGCTTTTGGCTGGACTATATCGCCGCCGCGAAGTTCCTGCTGGAAGGACATTTCGCGAACGCCAAAGCTGTTTATGAGGCACGGAAAGCCTATCACCAACTCAAACCGGAATATACGCCTAAGCGTAAAGAGAATCTGGAGAAAAGAACACTGAGCACCATCCCGGAACTTATGCGGGACAGTTTAATTCTGGCATTTTATCTAAAAGGGAAAAGGACATTCAAAGCGATAAAGAATAGACGATAAAGAAACCGGCCTTCTTACTTCCCCTAAGGAGAAAAAGAAGACCGGAGACCTTGGAGATAAGATAGAGAATAGATTATGGATTACTATTCTTTTACTTTTTTAATAGCTTTATAAATCTCACTATATGAATCTCGACCTTGATACTTCTCAGCAAGTTCACAAGCTTTAATCATTTTTGCATCTGCAATCATATCCCTTACCCAGCTATCTTTTTCCAGATATTTACGTGTTTTGCCGTATGTTGGAAGATAGCGCTTCAAAGCCCTTTCTGTAGCTGCTGAATCTAGGAAATGACGGCAAGTATCCTCAAAATGCAAAAGGAACCAATATTCGATTGATTGCAAACTGTCGCACAGAATAACATTACCATTCTTCTCATATTTCTTTTTCAGAGCTGCCATCTTCCTATTTTCAGCATCTGATCGTCTGCTAACATCGGCATCGAAAACACAGATTACAAATACATCTTCATTTAGAAGCTCCTTTATCTTTTTATCAATCTTCTCGATACTATTATTCTCAAACAGACGTGGAGATATAGAGTATCTGTAGCCTAGAAACTTTTTAAGATGACTGAAATAAAACAATTCAGTCAGTCCTTCACCCACAATATGAATGACTTGTCTAGTGGCAATATTCTTTCTAACTTTTCTCATAAGGCCGGTATTTATAGATTAGGAACTGCCCCAAATTTACCAAACTTATACGCCTTTTGTAGAGAGCTTATTCTATTCAAGCCTTTGAAATCAGTTAGAGGATATAGCACACTGGCTCCATCTGTGTTCTTCTCGGCGAACCAGATATTATCTTTTCTAAGCAGATCCTCTTCCCCCAACAGACCGTCATAATGAGTAGTAAGCAGTAACTGAGCTTGCTTTGACTCCTTCAAGAAACGTTCAATCATATATTCGATCAACTTAGGATGAAGAGATGATTCTATTTCATCTACAGCAAGGAATGCATTGCTTCCAATACTATTTTGTATCTGGGATGCCAAGCCGAATGTTCGTATGGTACCATCTGATTCATACAACTCCGGGAACTCATAGTAATCATTCCCCCCCAACCCGGAAGAGACCTTGTGCTGATACATGGTATAATTTACTACTCCCTTTTTAGTCTCCTGCTCTTTTGAAGAAATATTCGAAATATTGAAGTCTGCTTCCTGCAAATACCTTAGGATATATTCTTTGGCAGTTTCTTTTTTAATTGCCTCTTCTGCATAGCGGCTAAGTGATGATGTAGGTACTATCGCAGGCATCATTTGTTTAGTCAAATACTGAAGGGCTGTTTCCATTTCTGCAATATTGGTATTTACCTGCATGTAAGCTGCAAAGACAGACATATTAGGTAAACACTTTAAGGTTATTTCCTCTTTTGCAGCCGTACTGATTTTAACTTTTTGACCAAATTTGATGGAAGAGACATTGTTTTCCATGCTACGTTCAAAAACAGTGGCCGGTTGTTGACTGAGATAATAAATCAAGGTTTCCCGGACAATGTGCGTAGTCTCCAACAATACGGAATAGACATATCTGATAGCCTTGTCTCCATTCATGGCATAAAATGAAACAGAAAACTCTGATGCTTGTTCTTTACTTGTTCTATTTAGCAAGAACGGAACAATCTTAATTAGCTCCGCTTTATTAAGTGGAGTGCAAGTTATAAAGGACCTTATAAAATCGCAAACCTTAATAATATTACTTTTTCCTGAGGCATTGGCTCCATAAATGACAGCTAACTTAAGTAATTTTACATCCGGAGCCAGCTCAACAACATGATATGACTCCAAATCCTTACTCTTATCTGCCTCAAAGCTAAGAACTGTCTCATCTCTGAATGAGAACATATTCTTGAATTTAATTTCAGCTATCATATATCTATTGTTTTCTCACAAAGATACATATAAAAACTGAATAATCATATATTAGTTATTAATAATCGCATTATTTACGCCAAAATATAAAACTAACAACAAATTCATCCATAATAGCCATCTGTATTCAGTTGTAAGCATTCAAATTGACATAAATCGAACACAAGGTATTCAGGCAATAACAACATGCGTATCCATAAGCAATCATTTATCTTATAACAGCGCTTAGATACCAATAATACATTTTTCTCACGCCATCCTCTATATCCACCCGGTGATGCCATCCCAACTCATGCAGTTTGGTCACATCGGTCAATTTACGCATAGTTCCATCCGGTTTTGTGGGATTGAACTCTACCTTACCTCGATAACCGGTTGTTCTCACGATCAAATCTGCCAAAGTAGCGATCGAAATCTCCTTCCCGGTACCTATATTAATATGGCAATTACGGATATCAGTATCTCCTTGCGAATAAGTATCCTTAAAATCCACATGTTCCATGATATATACGCTCGCATCTGCCATTTCCTCACTCCATAAGAACTCTCGAAGCGGCTTACCAGTTCCCCATAGCTCCACCTTATCCGAAGAGATCCCATAACGAGCCAAAACCAAAAGAATTTCCTCTTGGGAGCAATGTCCATCAATACCCTCCACTGGACGGGCATCTAAATCCCGGCAAACACCTTGCCAATCTCCCTCATTCAAACACTTGCCCAAATGGATCTTCCGTATCATAGCTGGCAATACATGGCTACGTTCCAAATCAAAATTATCATTCGGGCCATATAAATTAGTCGGCATCACAGCGATATAATTCGTACCATATTGCAGATTAAAACTCTCGCACATTTTCAACCCTGCGATCTTGGCGATCGCATACGGCTCATTCGTGTACTCCAGCGGAGAAGTCAGCAAAGCGTCCTCTCGCATCGGCTGCTCCGCATCACGTGGATAAATACAAGTGCTACCTAAAAATAACAATTTCTTGACCCCATGGCGAAAGCTCTCACCAATCACGTTCTGCTGAATCTGTAAGTTCCGGTAGATAAAATCAGCCCTATACTTACTATTCGCCATAATCCCCCCTACATGAGCGGCTGCGAGAATCACGTACTCCGGCTGTTCCTCATCAAAAAAGCGCTTGACAGCGATGCCATCCAATAAGTCCAGCTCTTTATGCGTACGTCCTACCAGATTCTCATATCCCTTTCTTTCCAGATTCTCCCAAATGGCAGAGCCGACCAATCCTCTATGGCCGGCTACATATATCTTAGCGTTCTTCTCCATCATTTCACGATGCCCTTCTCTAGATACTCAGCCAAATTAGTACGAACATGCGCAGAGGCACGTTCCACAGCCACCTTCGCCATATCTGCGTCCACCATTATCTTCACCAGTTGCTCAAAAGAAGTCTTTCGCGGATTCCACCCCAGCTCACGTCTCGCTTTCGATGGATCTCCCCAAAGATTAACCACATCGGTGGGACGATAGAAATCGGGAGATACCTCCACCAGCACCTTTCCCGTCTTGCGGTCGATTCCCTTCTCATTTTCTTCCTCACCTTGCCAGTACAATTCAAAGCCCACATAACGGAAAGCCAATTCGCAAAACTCCCGTACGGAATGTTGCTCACCCGTAGCGATCACGAAGTCCTCTGGTTTCTCATTTTGAAGGATCAGCCACATACATTCCACATAATCCTTGGCATACCCCCAATCACGAAGCGACGATAAATTACCCAATAAAAGCCTGTCCTGTTTCCCTTGCGCGATACGTGCGGCAGCCAACGTGATCTTACGAGTCACGAAAGTCTCGCCTCGTCGTTCCGATTCATGGTTAAACAAGATACCCGAGCAGCAAAACATATGATAAGCCTCCCGATACTCCTTTACGATCCAATAACCATACAGCTTCGCCACCGCATAGGGGCTATACGGATGAAAAGGCGTTTTCTCATTCTGAGGAACCTCCTCCACCTTCCCATATAATTCGGAAGTAGAGGCTTGGTAAATACGACAAGTACCCGTAAGATCATTTTGCCTTACCGCCTCTAGAATACGTAATACCCCGGTAGCATCCACATCAGCCGTGAACTCCGGTGAATCAAAAGAGACTTGCACATGGCTCTGCGCAGCGAGGTTATAAATCTCCGTAGGCTTTACCCGCTTCACCACCTGCGAGAGACTCGTGGAATCCCCTAGATCCGCATAGTGAAGATGGAAATCGGGATGGCCTTCCAAATGCGCGATCCGTTCCCTAAAATCAACAGATGAGCGGCGAATGGTGCCATGTACATCATATCCTTTCTCCAAAAGGAATTCGGCCAAGAAGGAACCGTCTTGGCCGGTAATACCAGTAATTAGGGCTATCTTCATATAAATATCAAATTTGTGATGTATATTTTCGAGAGACCTTGGTTGCTACAATTTCATATATTTTGTAGATGTATCTCAACGATTCAAGCAGGACATTACTGTAGATCCCATTATCCTTGAATGCTCGCTGGTGATCTCGTAAAATTTGTTTATGGCTGGCCAATCCGCTAGTCGATGCACCTCCTGTACGCATTGTTACAAAATCCATTGGGATATATCGAAGCTGTATCTTATGGACGAATATTAATCGCAGCAGACATTCAAAATCAGCCGCAATTTTGTACGACAAATTGAAGCCGCCGTATTTCTCATATATTTCTTTGCGGCAATAAAAACTCGGATGGGCGGGCATAAAGCCGAGACGCATCCATCGGCGATGAAAAATTTTCGAAGAGTAATAACGGGTACATTTTTGTAAATCATTGTCTTGTACATAATGTATATCACCGTAAACAGCATCTATGTTACCATCTTCAAATGCAGATACCACTGTTGAAAGTACATTGTCGCTGGTATAGAAATCATCACTGTTAAGTATTCCTACGATATCGCCTGTAGCCATTGCGATACCTTTATTCATGGCATCGTATATTCCACGGTCTTTCTCGCTGACATAACGCAAGCGGGTTTGATAGTGCGGTTCAAGTTTGCGTACAATATCCATTGTATCATCAGACGATCCACCGTCAACAATGATATGCTCTATATCGCCATGCAATTGCGCTAGTACGCTCTCCATGGTGTCACGAAGAGTCACACCACTATCATATGTAGCGGTGATTATCGAAATTTTCATAAATAAAGGAGTGACTAGTTAGTATATTTTATCTTCCCAATCGAATGATTATCAACAAAGTGAAAATTATGTACAAATAACATAGTAGCTATATATGCTATTTATAATAGTTAGGAATCTGCAGACACGTTAGCGGAATCATTGATAAACCTTCTCCTGTTTATCATTTTTTGATTATGATTAATATGTGGTAGTATAGAATTATACTCGTCACATACAAATGTTCTATTGTATCTCAATATTAATAAAACCTATCCATGCATCATGTTATTATGCTCTGCATATCTTTAAGATAGAGAACGTGATGCACTTGGCATCATGATGCTATGGAGAAGGATTACCAACATCGCTAAAAACATGTTTTACTACCTTATAATAATATCTATTTGAAAAGTGTAATAAGACATATGATTCAAATCATGATCATCACAACCTTAGTTACAATTTAGGAAAGTATTTATCTAAATTCTCAATAGTTGGATTTGGCGTATGAAATAAATCAATACACTTTGTAATTTCTTCATCAGACATGTTCCACCACTTAATCTCTAACAGCCGATTTATCATTTCTTGCGGGAAACGATATTTAATAACCTTAGCTGGAATTCCTCCAGCTATAGCAAATGGAGGAATGTCCTTAGTAACAATAGCCCCTGCCGCAATAATTGCGCCATCACCAATTTTAACTCCGTCCATGACAATACAATTCATTCCTATCCAAACGTCACTCCCAATCGTAACACGTCTTTCCCATGAAAATCCTATATCTTTACACCAATCGTTATCATGCCATCCCCAATCATGCTTATAAAAAATAGAATTTGGCGTTAAGAAATTTGTTGGATGTGCACCCGGACTAATAATCACGTTTCTTCCGATTGCAGAAAAATTACCGATATCAGCATAGGCGATTTCACAATTCTGGCGAATTCGGGAATAACGTCCCACTTTACATTTTAGTAATTTAACTTTTCTACCTATAAATGTTAAACAGGTAAAATCTGTAGTATTATCCCAAAAAGCAAAGAAAGAGACATTTTTATACAACTTCTTTTTGTCAAAAATAGATGTTAAATACTGAAGCATAAATCAATCATGTTTTGTTATATAATTCTTAATTATTTAAAGATGACTTTTTTAACAATATCTATTTGTTTGTGCGGGTTGTAATACTCATCTATAATTTCATAACATTTTTCCCTTATGCTTTTTCTGTCATGTTCAGCAGATAACCATCTTTGAATACAATCTGCTAATGACGTGATATCGCCTTCAGTAAAGAAAGAACCTGTTTTTCCTTCGTGAATTGCCTCGAATTCAGGCATTTGTTTTTTAAAGTTATTATGACTAATAACAGGTGTGCCAAAAACCATAGAATGTATAGCCGTTAATCCCACATCTCCAGGTGAAATACATATATCTGCATTATATATCAATTCTGCAATTTTAACTTCATCGTAACATGAGCCATAAAACCACACTTGCTTGTTTAAGCCATACTCATCTACCAATGAGATTAATTTTGTTTTTTCCTGACCATCTCCTATAAATGTTAAATTAACTTCAATATTTCTTTCTTGCAACAGTTTCATCGCATTTATAATCATATCCAATTTTTTTATTGGCATCATACGTCCAATAAAAAACAGATTAATATTATTATTCTCAAAATGTTTTTTATATATTCTACTACTATAAAGATTTTTTCTGATTTCCAATTGCCGATCATAATCGAGAGAATTATAAAACACATGTAGTTTGCTTTCGTCAACCCCCCATTTCCGTAGAACGTTTTTTGCATAATTGCCATACAAAAACGATGCTTCTACATGATTCATTTTCCATTTTGCAAGAATCTTTTTAAGACCTTTCTCATCACCGTAAGCTCCATGAGACCATAAATAGATTTTTTTATGAAATAATGGTGCCAAAAGAATTATTAACCATGCAGATAAGCAATAATGCGTTCCCGTAGTGATAAGATCTGTATAATCACTCCATAATAATTTTATTGCTCCATTTTGCCAATATAGTGCACCTTTTCCAATGTTATGGAAATAACCTTTAAAATTCTTCAAGCATGATACATCAAGTTCTTTAATAGCTCCTTGTTTCCTAGAATCACCAAAATAGAAATCAACACCTAACTCTTTGTCCATCAGCACAAAAATATTCTTTCTGTAATGGACAGAACTTTGATTAAAAAAACAAACTTTATGCTTCACTATTATTTACGCTATTATAATGTACAATCGTCCAACTCACAAAGAGCGTCATAATGCCTTTGGCAATTATTTTTATCCCTTATCGGGAAAAAACGTTCTGCTCTATCAGTATATACCACAGGTAAGGTCCAATTATTGTTTGCTATGGATATGACAGTGCTAACCAGAGCTTCTTCTTTAGATACTATAGGGCCAAAACCATCATCCATATAGGAAAAATAACCCTCTTTATAATGTCCTTTCCTGTAATCTTCATAATCAAATTGGTAATAGACCACGGGTTTGCCCAAATAGGCAAAATCGAAGAAAATACTTGAGAAATCGGTTATCAGCATATTTGCAGTGCAGATAAGTTTCTGAAGATCATAGTCTTCATTATTCAGAACTTTTATTCTATCATTAGCAAATGAGGTGAAATATTGCTTCCAGTCTCGAATAGACGGATGTAAGAAAAAAACAAATTCTGCATCTATATATTTCAGGTATTCATATAATGAGGCAGAAGATAACAAAGATGTAATTCTTTTGTAATATTCTGTTTGAATTACATCATCACAATTCTTTATGGATACTCGCCATGTTGGCATATATAGGATTTGGTGTTTTGTTTGTTCATTTACCAAACGATCATATCTTGCAAATCCTAAATATTTCACCTCATCGTTAGTATATCCGAAATTGGTATTGATATATTCCCATTCCGGGTAAGCACCACACACGAAAATATCCGCATTAAGCTTGTGTTTCCGCCCTTGCGGCATATAATCCTTTGTGATGCCATGTTGTAAGAAAACTCTCTTGCTATGAGGAGGCAGTACATTACGCATCATCAGATATGTCATGGAATTAGGACAGCATATCCCCCAAGATGTGTCGCAACAAACAGAGGCTGTAAAATAATAATACCAATGCTGATAAGAGCCATATTCTATGACTTTACCCAAATTCTTCACATTAGCATAGTCGGCAGCATCCTTACGAATGGCATAAATGACATTTTTTTCAGGGTGATTCTGGCATAACCATTTAAATAACACATATCCATTATCCCGGGCATCAGTCGGACGTTCAGTAATGAGCCAACATTGTTTATTTGAGCGTGTTATCATCACCCATAAGTACATAGGTAAATACTTTGTGAGTAAGTCCCAAATACTTATAAACATGCTTAGTGAAAAAATCATCTTAAACTTTGATGTCATATGTATAACTGATTATTTAATGAGCTTTTACACAATACATAAGTAAGTGATAGCCAAATTCCGGTATTTGACAGGTAATATCCGCTGAAACTGCTCATCACAAATGAGCAAAGGAACACTACTACTATAATCTCATTTCTATAGTCTTCTGCTATCAACATTCGGGAAACTTGGACAAACTTTAGCAAAAGGAGTGTAAAAATTGAAACAAGAGCTACTCCTCCTTCACAAAGCATATCGGTAAAGATGTTATGAGAATAAAAACCAACCTCATAAAAAACTGAACCTAAGCCATGTCCGAAAACAGGACTTTCTGTAAAAGCATTCCAAGCCAAGTTCCAACGAATCCACCTATTGTCGGTTACAATAGCTTCGGCATTACCAAAGAAATTGAAAATACGGTCAAACCCCATCCTGAAAACTTCGCTATTCGACAAAATGGCATTTATTATAAGCAATACACCTAATCCGATTAAGGTATAGCTGATAAGCTTGCTAAATGTAATATGCTTTAATACAAAATAGGAAGTAAATACGCAACCCAACATAAATGCTCCACGTCCGCCTGCCATAATAGTTATTATTATCTGTAGGATGGCCAAAGCAATCAAAGCATACCTTCCATACTGTGTATATGAATCAATGCGTCGCACTAAAAGATACATATTGAATCCAAAAGCGAAAATTGAATAGTACGAGATATTTTGGTAGCTAAGAAAGTCGGTTTTGAATGTCTGCCCTATATTTACACCAATATTAGCGGTAAATGCCACAGATGCCAGAGTTAAAGTATATAACAAAATAAATGGCAAAAGAGCACGTTCAATTTTCTCCATTATATCGTCATGTGAAAGCATATACATTCCTGTCAATATGGCTGGTATAAACCTGACTCCCATTGATAAAAAATATGAAGAGTATCGGTTGTTAACCTCATTATAGAAACATCTGGTGGAGAAGTAAAGCAATATTATTGTCATACACAACAACAAACCACTAATGTAGAAACGGCTTGGAATATGACGAATGGACGAGAAAAACACGAAAACAGTAATCACAGCCAAGATTCCACTATATAAGCGAAAAAACACCCCCTCATGCGGTATGCCTAAGGATGTAGCAATAATAAAGTATATGCTGTAGCTGAATGCTACTGTGAGGATGAAAAAACCGCTGGAAATTTCCCTTAGATAATTAAGCATCTCTTGCAATTTTAAATTAACCAATTGAAAATCGGCAAATTCTAATCGACCTTAGAATATTTCAATATATAAAGTAGTCTACAAATAGGCTCGCAAAAACAAAAAGCCCAAACTCCTATTCGTTCTTCAGTAGTCATCTTTCCAGCGCTAATCAATTCAGCCCAATATGATTTTATTAAAGTGCGAACTTTGGAAAGAAAATCTAATTCGTCATTTCTTCGTTTCTGAGAATAGATTATACCGACATATTTCCATACCCTTTTTATATTACTCCATAGAGTTGTGTGGTACAAGTTATTGTCGACTTGTTTTATGGTTTGAATAACATGTTCAGCCACATCAATCACTTGTGTGTTACATTGGCGATACAGCACAGACATAGTGCTTTGGCCATTATCTCGGTATAGGTAAACAAGTGTCGGTGAAAAAACAACGACTGTGCCTTTTTGTAGATATATATCTGGCATAATATACCAGTCCTCGCATACATGGCCTACCGGCATTCTCACTTCATCCCATATTTTGCGCTTATACACCCCCCCACACACACTGATGTTGAGCAGATGACCTTCCAACAGCATCTCCAAAGTCTCTCTGCCACTCATTTCTTTGTAGTCCTCAAGATGCGTGTATGGACGCAACTTTCCACTTACAGCATCAAATCGAATGACCTTTCCCAATACCACATCTGCATTGGTTGTAGTGATTTCACGGTACAGGTGTTTCAACGCATCCTCGGCCAGCAGGTCATCGCTATCGACAAACATTAGATAGCGTCCTTTTGCATGGTCGAGTCCGCAATTACGAGCGGAGGCTTGGCCTCCGTTTTTTTTATGGAATGTGACCACACGAGGGTCTTTTAGACCATATTCATCACATATCTGCGGACACCTGTCGGGTGATCCGTCATCAACAAGGAGCAATTCAAAGTCCTTAAATGACTGAGAGAGAATAGAGTTAAGACATTCTACAAGATACTTCTCTACCTTATATACTGGGATAATAATCGAAATTTCAGGATTCCTAACCATAGTTACTTCCTAATAATTACATGATACAAACATCTGATAAACCAATAACAATCATATCGAACGGTGTTTATTATCCCCCTTCGCTTTGCAATTCTCATCATAAGAGCAAAGGCATGGGAGAAATCATGTTCATTTCTAACCATTGTAATTACATGGCGATACAATAGGTCGGCCACTGTATGAAACAGAGTGGACTCTAATTTTGACCTATATCTGAAAAGAACATCAAACATAAACAATGACGCATAGATATATGCCTCCCTGTTCCAATGCGTATCAGGCCCTGCCAATTTATGGATATGCTTGCCTGTCACCTTGATGCTGTATTCAGGGTGATTAGCCAAAGCATTCACCAATAATACGATATTGGGTTGCATCGTTGATATGGAATAGAAATACTGGTGAAAATACTCCTTTAGCAAAGGCATATGATATACGCATCCGCTCATCCAGAACAAGCACCAATATCGTTGATCGCAGTGAGCTAGAAATTCGTCAAGCCCATGAGCGACATAACTTTGTTTCCAGTCATAACAAAGGAATATTCTGCCCGGCTCGGAGTTCTTGATGTCTTCAAGGATTGTAGCAACGGCGAAGTCCTCCACTGGGTCATCATCGCCTAACACAAGGAGCCACGGGGTTTCACAAAGTTCAAAACATTTAGCAATATTAGCATCAGCACCAATATTGTACTTATTACGTAAAAAGGTACATTTAGCCTTGACATCATCACTGAACAGCGATTCTACTGGCTGGTCACTATGATTGTCTTGCACTATCAGTCGCACCTCATCGGTTATTTGCGGAATCAACCCCATAACCTGCTCATAAATCTTGTCAGGCCGATTATATGTAGGGATTGCTATTGTAAGTATCGGATTCATGATAATTGTAATTTATGCCATTCTGCCTTCTTTGAAACATATATCTTGTATGCCCAGAAACATAGAAATATCTGAATACAGCAATATCCCACCGTGATTCCATACAAGCCAAAAACATTACCTAATCCTATTGTAGAGGCTATGCATAAAAGTCCTCCAACTACAGAATTAACCAAGAATGGTTCTTTCTTATGGCAACGTAGATATGTAGCCCATGCCCCCGTGAACTGCTGTAGGAATATGGGCACCATCATCAGCAACGTTGGAACATACCCAAGAAAACGGTTGACCAAAATACTGCCATTGAACTCAAACTGTGACGTATTTAATTCCCATAAGCATATGAAGAATGCCATTAATAAAACCGAGCATACCGATACCATCTGCTTTAATGTTTGATTAAACATTGTGTCAAGCTTGACATACTCCTTTAGTGCTATCAACTTTGACATCACAGGGATTTTGGTGTTCATCCAACTCAAAGATAGAGATTGTATGGAATTGAGAGCGTGCAGTGTCATGCCCATCTGACCCGCAACTATTGCTCCCTCTGTAGCAAAAAGTACAGGATTGAATAATTGGAATATAAAATACCCACTTATCCAACTCAGCGCAATTCGCCATTGGTAGGGGAATATCTCGTTGAAATAACTCACTTTTTCAGAAACCTCTGTTTTGAGAAGATTTGTAAGTATGCGATATAGACCTTTACGTATTACATAAACTTGCCAAATGACCACAGACAGGATATATCCAATGCCCATAACATAAAGCTTCAGTCCAACAACAAGTCCTAACCAAATACAAAGAGGATTGATTATCTGACCATAAAAGCCAATTTTGCTCATATCCTTAACATAGCCCAAACCGCGCAATATTGCTGTAAGCGGCGACTGAATAATACAAATTGACGTTCCTATACAGATTATGATCCAAGGTATTTGCCATTCAACATCAACAGACTGCACATCACCATATTTTGAAAAATAAAGATTTCCGACTATTATGAGAAACACAAGTACTACACCTGCCAAAACAGAATACCATTTCAGGCAGAATCTAACTAACGAAGCAAGACGAGAACGGTATTTACGATCTCCTTGATACTCCTTATTTTCATCAAGTGTAAGATGTGACGCTTCATGGGCGACATATTGTTGCATAATGCCTGTAAGTCCCAGTTCAAAAAAGACTTGCAAAGCCAATATGCTTCCAAATGTAAAATAAAAACCCTGCTCTACGCCTGTCAAGAAGGTGGATAGAAAAAACATCGTACCCACCCCTGAAATGCCTTGCACGATGCGTGCTCCCGAAGTATAAGCAATGGCCTTATCCATGCCTATGCCTTGGGCTATCCGACGTAATATAGAAGCCATTCTTAGATAATTTTCAGACCTTCATACTCTCGCAGATATATCTGCGTGCCAACAACATCGGCAAATTCATCGGGTATTGCAATACGCTTTACCTTGGGGTAATGTCTTATCTTTCCCTCTACATATAAGTCGTTGAGTATCTCAATGAGTGCAGACCCCATCCCGCATGATTTTTGGTGTTCTTCTATTGTAATAATACCATTTGGGTGGCTTTCTACGATAGTTTTCAATTGTTCAATGTTCATCGGTTTAACGAAAGGTACACTGAACAGATTGTAAGGAAGATTGTTATCCTCTATTTGATGACGTGCGTCATCAAGTATGTTTCCACAAGCAAACACAGCTATTCTATTCCCTTCTACAATCCTTATGGGGCAAATGTCACCAATGTTCATCTCTATGGCTTCCTCTTTATGAACCACCTTCTCACCGGCCTTTCCCAATCGGATATACATTGGACCATCGTAATTAGTCGATAATTTCGTGATCGCACAAGCCTCTACAGGATCGCCAGGAGTAGCAACTACCATATTAGGCAATGAGCGAAGACACCCTATTTCTTCGGTAGCCTGATGGGTTGCCCCTAGACTTCCATAAGCGTATCCAGCCCCTACTGCAACAACCTTCACATTGGCATTGTGATAGGCTATATCATTACGGATTTGTTCCAAACACCGCAGCGTTGGGAAATTCCCAATAGAATAAAAATAGACGTTATAGCCCAACATTGCCAAACCTACAGCTATACCTGCCATATTCTGCTCGGCAATGCCTACATTCATGAAACGACTTGGAAATTCCTGTGCAAATGGTTCGACAACATGATAACCAAGGTCGCCGACCAACAAAAAAATTCTGTCGTTATGACGTGCTTCTTCTATCAGTTGATTAATAAAACTTGTTCTCATAACAGTTCCTCTTTCGCTTTTATAAGTTCATCGACCGATGGTGCTGAATAGTGGAAACACAGATTATGTTCCATAAAACTTACGCCTTTCCCTTTGATGGTATTTGCAACGATAACCGACGGCTTGTCTTTGCAACTCTTGAAATTTTCAAAAGCCGCTATAATTTGGTCATAATCATGTCCGTCAATATCAATCACATTCCATTGAAAAGATTTAAGCTTGTCAGGGAGGGGATCTATGCAAAGTACATCCTTGGTATCACCAAGGGCCTGCATCTTGTTTTTATCGACAATCAAGCATAAGTTGTCGAGAGAGTTGTGTGCGGCAAACATGATTGCTTCCCAATTGCTCCCTTCGTTCATCTCACCATCACCGACAAGACAGTATATAGCATTTTTTATGCTTTTGCGCTTCGAGCCTAAAGCCAACCCACAAGCCACAGGTAAACCATGCCCAAGACTTCCAGTGGATAATTCAACACCTGGAACTGTATGTGATGCGTGTGCGAAGAAGTGCGTACCATTTTCTGCAAAATGAGCCATCAACTCGCTCATCGGGAAATAGCCCATTTCTGCCAGCAATGCATATAAGGACGCACAACAATGCCCCTTACTGAGAATAAAGCGGTCGCGTTCTGGAGAGTCTTGTAATGCAGGAGAGTTATTGAGATAGTTTGCATACAAAGCCACTATTACATCAGTCATTGATAATGCACCGGCTGTGTGCGACTCATTTGCATTATGTGATAACTGCAATGTCGTATATCTCACATGTTGAGCAAGACGGAACAGTTCATCTTTTTCCATTGCCATATTTTTTTAGATAATATTCAATTGTCATATCCAACTTTTCATCGAAGTCAGACGTATTCAAGTCATATATGTTTGCACGAAGTGCTTTAGTGTCTCCTTCCATATACATGCATTGTCCATACCGATAAGGCAGTGCCCCAAAATTGAGTTTGAAATTAGGGTTTACCTTGTCTCGAATTTTTTCAACAAGTGTCCGCAATGGCATCGGATTATCTGAGCATACATTATAAACGCCACTTTTCCCTTTGGCATAAATAGCCATCATGATAGCCTTTGCGCATTCTCCGACATAGAGGTATGAAAGTTTTTGTTCTCCCTGAGTTAAATTCACGTGGTCAGAGGTTGCTATGTTTTTAATCAAACTCGGAATTAACCATCTGTCAGCCTCATGCGGGCCAAACAAAGGAAACAAGCGAAACCAATACCAATCTATGCCGTTGATTTCGCAAAAACTCCTCATAATGGACAGAGCGGCTACTTTCACCGCTGCGTATGCTGTCTTGGGGTTGACAGGATATGACTCGTCTATTTTATCCTCAAAGTCACCGTATTCCGACTGTGAACCAGTGCTTACTATTTTCTTACAACCCACTTCAAGAGCCAAATCAAGCAATTCTTGCTGCATAGCTACATTTGCCACTTGCTTTTTCCAAACCACGCGGTCGGAAGCGGCAACGCCATCCCAAGCCAAATGATATATTATGAAAGGCCTGAAAGAGTGGACCTTATTCTTCCAATCTTCGGTATTGCTAACCCAGGTAACTTGGTCAACGTACTCATCAAGAGCATCAAGGTTTGATGTCAACCTTTTCAGGCACAAAACCTCATGCCCTTCATCAATCAAAGCCTTTATAAGGTAGGAGCCAATGAATCCACTTGCGCCTGTAACAAATGCCTTCATTTTTCTATGTTTAAAAAGTTTCTCATTGCTGAATCATAATAGGAATATATTCTCCTTAAAGCCAAAAGCGAAATGAAAGAACATGCCAACACCACTATAGTACCAACATAGCAATACATCCCATACATATCGTGTAGTGATATACCAATATGTAGCAATGACATTTTATAAGCCTCAATCCACACGCCATGTATCGCAAAAAGTATAAGTGTATTTCTACCAATATAACTCAATAACTTCAAACGAACTCTTTTGCTGATATAGATGATGACTGTTATCCCCAGAAATGCAGTAAGAAGATACAATAAGTAGTTGTTATATACTGCCAATGACATATTCACAGTTCTATTCACCACAGATAGCACAACGAAAGAAACCAGCAAAATACAGAATTGCCATTTGGAACAATCTTCCACAAACATATTTACATAATCCTTATACTTGTTGCCTATTATCAAAAGCATTATGATTGCAGGAACTGTCTGTAACCGGAAATACAGTGTGATAGAGTATTTGTCCATTAAAATACCAGTCAAGCTTAAAAACACCATGACTGATACATCACATATTGCTTTTCTATTTATTTGTTCTCTATGCTGCAATATATAGATTGCACCCACCATAGAAATTGTCAATGAAACAAGAAACCATAGGTGATCCATACATGTAAATCTTGAACCGGAAAACATGAATATTTCTTGCAATGTATTACTAATCAGTTTACCTAAGCTCTCACTGCTCATAACTGATTTGACTGAAAATATAATTCCTCATATTATGAACTGAAAGAATATATATGGCAATATATGATTGAATATCAACTTTTTACCCCAGCAAGCCGGTCTGATAAATATACCACTAATATAAAAGAAGAGTGGCATATGAATTGAATAAACAATGGATGACTGGAGATTGCCAAAAGGCAAAAGATGCCCAAGTATTACTAATATCAGACCAATTCCCTTTGCATTATCGTAGACTGTATCTCTCATTAAAAGGCTGATATTCTAAGAAATTTCTTAATCTCTTCAACACAGAGGTTATACACATTCTCGGTCTTGTAACGCTTGTACCAGTCAGAAGTCAAAACTATGGTCTGTTTAGCATTCAATCGTGGATGCCAACCAAGACGTTTTTTTACCTTATCAATATTCAACATCAAAAGGTTAGCTTCATGAGGTGTATTTGAATCTGATATATCTCTGAGTTCACCAAAACTAAAATTCTCTATCATAGCATTGGCTACTTCCCAAACGGTAAGTACACTTTCTTGTTCGGGACCAAAGTTCCATCCTTCACAATATTCTGTCGGCTTTTCCCACATCTTCCGAGCGAGTAACATATATCCTGAAAGAGGTTCTAAAACATGCTCCCATGGACGAACCGCATGAGGAGAACGGATATCAATAATCTTTGTGGTTTCAAGAGCACGAATACAGTCTGGTATAATACGATCTTTAGCCCAATCTCCACCACCTATTACATTGCCCGCTCGCACACTGGACAGAGACATGGTATGCTTCTTTCCATAGTCCGCTGGATTGAAGAAAGAACATCTCCAACTTTGGATAGCAACTTCACAAGCTCCTTTTGAAGATGAATAAGGGTCATACCCGCCAAATGGATCAGTCTCGACATATCCATTCAACTGCTCACGATTATCATAACATTTGTCGGTGGTAATCATAACGCCAACCTTAACACTACTGGTGGTACGAATAGCTTCCATTATATTGATAGTACCCATCACATTCACTTCGTAAGTTTCCACTGGAATCTCATATGAAAGTCGTACCAAGGGCTGGGCAGCCAAATGAAATACAATTTCGGGTTGATATTCGGAAAAGATTTGTTTCATCTTCTCTATATCACGAATGTCAGCACGACAGTCAGCCTTTATTCTGTTTCCAATACCCGAAAGCACGAAATTGTCACGTTCGGTATGAGGGTCTAATCCTATACCGATAACTTCTGCACCAAGTTCATTAAGCCAAATTGATAACCAAGACCCCTTGAAACCAGTATGACCAGTTACAAGAACTCTTTTGCCCTGATAAAAATTATTGTATATGTCTATCATTGTATCTGATTATTTGATTAGTTCTGATATAGGAATGTTGTGTTCCCATCGTTTCCAAGGAGCTTTGTTTTCTTGAAGAAGTTTTTCAAGCATATTCTTCTCCCGGATGTTATCCATACACTGCCAAAATCCGGTGTGTACATATGACATCAACTGACCTTGTTCCGCTAATTGTGTAAGTGCCACTTTTTCAAACACACACTCATCACCATCAAGCAAGTTAAATATTTCTGGTTGCAAAACCATATAACCGGCATTGATAGGAGCACCATCAGCAGAACTTTTCTCACGGAAAGCTTTGACTGCTCCATTTTCTATGTCTATTACTCCCTTATCTTGAGCCATCTTTACAGCCGTGAGGGTAGCAAGTTTGCCATGTCTTTTATGAAACGCTATGAGTTTATCAATCTCCACGTCACAAACGCCATCACCGTAAGTCATCATGAAAGTCTCGTCACCGACATACTCCTGTATGCGCTTAATACGTCCTCCTGTCATCGTGTTATAGCCAGTATCTATCACCGTGACTTTCCAAGACTCCATATTTGTTTTATGAACAGCCATCTCGTTTCTACCATTGCGAAAGTCGAACGTCACATCCGAATTATGCAAGTAATAATTATGAAACCATTCTTTGATGTATTCTTGTTTGTATCCAGCACAGATTATAAACTCCGTGTGGCCATAGTAGGCGTACTCTTTCATAATGTGCCATAAAATCGGCATTCCGCCTATTTCAATCATCGGTTTGGGTTTGAACTGAGACTCCTCAGATATGCGAGAGCCAAAGCCACCTGCAAGAAGAACTACTTTCATTTATATTGATTTGCTATTGATTTCACCTTATTTTTAGAAACCACAAATAGAGCTGAAAACAACAAGGTTAGCACAAAAGCCACTACTCCGACAAAATATGTATCCCGTCCAAACTCGTTAGTTAACAGCTTTATTATGATTGGATGTAATATATATACATATAAACTGTACTTCTCCCCACATTTCGTAAGCATATTTGGCTTTCTGATTTTGCAATTCGCAAAAAGAAAAAACAGAGAGAACGATAATGGAATCGTAAAGAAATAAACATCAGCAATATGGTTTACATGAAAGCTATTCATCTCAACCAAAGCGCAAATGGAAAAAACAATGAGCAATGTTACTATTGTCTTGGTTCTGGAAGAATCCCACTTTGACGTTATTGCACCGATGAACATCATGGGAATTGCAGTAAAGAAGAAATTTCTGAAACAATATACAAGTGTCAAATATTTGGGAACATTGTAATAGATATGCCAAATGTCAAATAGGAAATACAAGGACAATCCAATAATTGTCATGTACTTTAACCACTGAATTTTATCCTTTTGCGCAAGTATAGCTATTATTATAAGAGCGTATGCATAAGCCATTAAATACCATAGATGTCCGCTTAGTGGTTCATTGTTGGCAAACACCATCAAACAAATATCTTTTAAATTTGGAACATACGGTTCTCCATGTCTTATCCAAAACCAAATATAAAAGACCAGCAAAGCCCAACAAAATATCTTCATTATTCTTATGGCATTCTTAATTATTCGTTTAAAACTAATTTCCTTGCGAAATATGAGAAACCCAGAAATCATGAAGAACGCAGGTACAGCGCATGTGGTTATGGGCTGCATAATATCATGAAATGGTGATGGTGAGTGGTGTAAGACAATTAGAAAAGCCAATATGATCTTCAAAAAATCTATGCTATAATTCCTTTTCAAATACATACAGAATAATAACTTGTTAAATAACGAGTTTCCAATAAATGAATTTTCCCTGTAGTGGACAGCACATAGTTCCAGTTACTTCCTTTTCCAATAAATATCTGAAGCTATGATATGCTGATTCTTTCCGCTGCCGCCAATTATCGTGTTAGGTGTATTGAATTGTTTTGTAATGATAGAGCCGCAAGCGATAACACTGTCGTGTGGTATTCGGCTGCCTTTCAATATCGTATTTCTACATCCGATCCATACATTATCTTCGATTGTTATTGCTTTACTTTCGTTGATCAAGATACCGTCTTTATCATAAATCTTATGGGCATCATCGTCAAGAAATAATACATCCCATGAAATTAGGCAGTTGTTACCTATGTCAATGCGTTTGTTGCATACAATTTCAGATTTTCCAGTAATTGTTACATGGTCTCCAAATACCAATGTCCCTCCTAACCCCACACTTATCTTCACACCTTGGTTTAGGTATGCTCGCCCATTAAAAACAACAGTACTATCATCATCAACCTTCCAGATGCTTGGATTACTTTTGCGGTCTACTATCGGAAGGTGTGATTTGCCTATCCGAATCATACCACGACGCATTTCACCATTAATGATTACTTTACCCCTACATGACGATAACCGGGTGTTGTTGTATACATATATAGGTAAAGTTTTCACCCCCCCAATTGTAAATATTTGTAATTTATATATACAGTTTTTAATAAATCAACTCGAAGTAGCTCTTTAAACGAAACAGCCATATCTAATATTGTTATATGAAATATTTTACTTTTAATCTTGATGAAAGAGGTCACGAGTATACACCTTTTCTTGCACGTCATCCAGCGAGGTGCCATATCGGTTGGCAATGATAGCTTGACATTGCTTTTTGAAGGCATTTAGGTCATTCACCACCTTGCTCCCGAAAAACGTACAACCATCCTCCAATGTCGGCTCATAAATAATCACCTCCGCTCCTTTCGCCTTAATCCGCTTCATCACGCCTTGGATGGAAGACTGGCGAAAATTATCGCTGTTAGACTTCATTGTCAGACGGTAAACGCCGATAACGCATTTCTTTTCCTCAACCGGATTAAAGTCGCCACGGTTATAATAATCGTAGTAACCGGCTTTGTGCAATACTCTGTCCGCAACAAAATCCTTTCTCGTACGGTTACTCTCTACAATCGCTTGTATCAATTTTTCCGGCACATCGGCATAATTGGCAAGTAGCTGCTTGGTATCTTTCGGCAAGCAATAACCACCGTAACCGAAACTAGGATTATTATAATGTGTACCGATACGAGGATCGAGACCTACCCCATTAATAATATCTCGCGCATTTAAACCTTTCATCTCGGCGTAGGTATCCAACTCATTGAAATAGCTCACTCGTAATGCCAGATACGTGTTGGCAAACAGTTTTACCGCCTCCGCTTCGGTCAACCCCATGAAAAGCGTATCGATATTCTCCTTGATCGCTCCTTCCTGTAGCAAAGCCGCAAATGTATGCGCCGCTTCTTCCAAACGTGCGTCGCCCTCCGGTCTGCCTACAATGATACGGCTGGGATATAGATTATCGTATAGCGCCTTGCTTTCCCGCAGGAACTCCGGCGAGAAAATGACGTTCTCCGTATTCAATTTTTCACGAACGCTTTCGGTGTAACCTACCGGAATCGTACTCTTAATAACCATAATAGCGTTAGGATTCACACGCTTCACGAGTTCTATCACCTCTTCCACGTGCGAGGTATCAAAGTAATTCTTTACCGGATCATAGTTGGTAGGGGCGGCTATGACAACAAAATCCGCGTCTCGATAAGCTATCTCACCATCAAGAGTCGCTGTTAGGTTCAAATCCTTTTCAGCCAAGTATTTCTCGATATACTCATCTTGTATCGGAGATTTCCGCTGATTGATAAGATCCACTTTTTCGGGAATCACATCTACGGCTGTTACCTGATGATGTTGTGCCAACAATGTGGCTATACTCAACCCTACGTAGCCCGTTCCGGCTACGGCTATCTTTATATTCATAACATTTTCTGTTAATATTTA
>OHGH01000249.1_pt1 | contig 36227 bp, 42 predicted proteins | sample 1567801 | NCBI WGS metagenome assembly OHGH01 (sample SAMEA3879519, study PRJEB24766) | human gut metagenome | biome: human-associated habitat; feature: feces | place: USA | collected 1985/1987
TTACTTCCGGTTCTGTTACTTCCGGTTCTGTTACTTCCGGTTCTGTTACTTCCGGTTCTGTTACTTCCGGCTCCGGTGCGAACGGGTCGTCACCTAGTTCCGGAATAGTGTTAGGAACGGACTCCATGTCAATAAAGAAATCATGGTATTCCGGATTACTTTCCATGAGTTCAACCGCCTTGGCATCCGGAGTGTTAAATGCCCGGTAAACCTTTCCGTCCTCTACGGACGCTATGAATTTATCCGGTTTCATCACATATCGTATGTGGCGTCCGGTAAGATACTCATTTTCGTACCATTTCGTGGCGAACTGTCTATCAAAGCCGCACGCTACTTCCAACTTTAAGTTAGTCATTTTCGCGCATAGCGCCAAAATCTGTCCAATATCAGTTAATTTAGTCATTTAATTTATAGTTTAAATTGTTATGCCTTTGGCGTCTTTAACCCATTATATGTACCTTCGGCAATAGCTAACATTCTATCCCCTCCTGCGCTATCCGGCGTCTTTAGTGTTATTGTAATAAGTCCGTCCGTTGCGGAGTCCCCTACGATTTCGGAACATTCTAGCCCCGACATAAGACCGTATACTAGTCTGTTACCGGACGTAGTCGCTACACACGCCGCAAATGTCCCAATACGAAGAGAATTAATTAAGCCTGATAGTTCCCTAGCTCCGATAGTACCTCCATTGTCAATCAGCTTTATTATAACGGAGTGTTCCTCCGCCGTAATTATAGCGTCATTGACGCGGGCTGCTATACTAGCCGATACGGAGTTATTTACGCTAGTGAATACGTAACCTTTAGTTCCTTTAACCATAGTGATTGACGCCAGTCCCACGTCATCTACGGAATAAGCACTTATATCGCCGTAATTGACTAGTATAAGTTCTTCTATACCGCGCATTGAGGTAGGTTCTTTCGCCTTCGCGCAATCAAAGGTAACGTTCTGTTCTAATTTCTTAATACATGCCATATTATACCTCCTTTACGCTACGATAGCGCCTGTTCTTAACGTTGCGTACGTTGTCGGATTGAAGTGCGCGCGCTGCTCGCCTATCACGTTCTCCGGCGTAGATAACGTTATTGTTGTAAACCCACCGTTTGCATTGGCTTCTTCTGTGTAGGCGGACATATTAAGCCCGTACGCTAGCCCGTACACACGGTATATATTCTTCTCTTTCATCTTAGCGACCGCCACGAACCGACCGTTTAAGATACGGTTCACGATATCCGCGCTATTTTGGTCCTTACTGTAAATCGTAAAGGTTACAGTATCAGCAAGTCCGGCGGGCGCATTGTCGTTAATACGGGCCTCTGATGAGGCGTTAACGCCTTTCTTATTGGACTCCACTAAGATAGCTTTCCCGCCGCTTGACAGCGTTAATGTAGCCTGTCCGGCGGACAAGTCGCGCTTAGCAATCTCGGAATTATTGATTAGCAACAATTCTTCAATGCCCGTTGCGCCGCTATCGCAGTCCACTAAGATAGCCCTATTTAATTTTGATATACATCCCATAATTATGTAAGTTTAGCGTTAACTATTGTAGTCCATGCGGGTGTATCTAATAGGGTCCTTTTTTCCCCTTTCGCATCATCCGGTGTCTTTAGCGTAATGGTGGTAAATCCCCCGTTCGCGCTGCTGTCCGTCTGAATGTCGGATACTTCTAGACCGCACATAGTGCCAAGCATAACCCGACTAGCGCTCAAATCTCTATAAGATACCGCCGCCATAAACCTTCCGTTCATAAGTGCGTCTAATATTAGAGTACCGTTCGCCGATTTATTGTATAATACAATGGTTAGCGATTGGTCTAGCCCATTAGACACATCCGTAGCCTTTAGCGCCTCCGTTACTTTCACGCCATTTTTAACTATATCAACGGGGACTGATTTAGCCCCCGATTTTAATGTTAAGGCCGTGATACTATTGGCGGCTGATACGGTCATAGTATCGATGTCGGCGACGTTTACAAGATACAATTCCCGTAAACCTGTTGCGCCAACCTCGCAATTATATGCTATTGCCTTATCTAGTGCCTTTATACAAGCCATATTTTTTGTTTTAGTTGATTAATCGCCTGCGGCGGTGTATAACTTCATGTACTGAGGAACCGCCAACATAGCATCAGCAGCGAACACAGTAGTACTGTAATACTTGCGGTCTTTCGCATCTTGAATGAACGGCGCAATGTTCAGAGAGGAATCTTCCAACGCCAACTGAATGTTGGTTTTCGGCGTGAACGCGATAAATGACTGAACCGTTAATGCGTCACCCTTAGCGCTGTTAGATACGTGGCGCAACTCGTTGATTTTGTAACCTTCGAAGTAGTAGGCGGGTTTTCCGTCCTCCATGTTAGCCTGTGCCAAATGGTTATCTTTGGATTCTACGAGATTCTTGTACGCACGCATAACGTTGCTGGATACGAAAAATTCTGATGTGTTCAGTTGGTCTGCACGCTGTGTGTCAATACACGATTTCAACGTAGCCAATACACTAGCCGTATCGGTAGGAGTGAACGTTCCGACTTCTTCCGTAGAATCGTTCATTTGCTTGATGATACCGCCATTTTTGAATACGGTGTATTCTCCCTTGGCATCAGAGGCTTTCAGACCGTCCAACCACACGAGACGCAACATGTCAGCCTCCAACACTTTCAAGATTTCCGACTGCATGAATGCCGCCAACTGAGTTTGGTCGAATTCGTCCGACAAATGTACACCTTTAGCTACCATTTTGCCCCACAAATCTTGCAAGCAAACCACGATAGGCAATTCTATCTGTGCATGGTCGTAATATTTAACTTTGTCCTGTACAGAACTGTACTTGTACTCGCTGTCGCATCCCGCGGAACGTCTTACCGCCTTGTCTGCTGCCGAAAAAGTCAAGATAGGTTTACCCTTCTCGATTCCGGATAACACCGTTACGCCTGTGGAAAGTTCGCCTTCCAAACCTAGCGTTAAAGAAATAACATCTGACAAACTGTCAATGTTCAATTTGTTTAAGTCACTAAATGTAAATGCCATAAGTTTCTAATTTTTAGTTTTGATGAATTAATTATATTAGCGCCACTTGTTACGGTTTTCCTTGAATGCCTTCTGAACGGCTTCACGGCTTAACTTGGTTTCCTCTTTGGGCTTCTTCTCGGTCTTTAGCTCGGTCTTTGCAGGGCTAGGGGTTCCGGTTTTACGGTTAAGTTGGGTTTTCAGCCCCGCGATTTCCGTTTTCAAAGCGGTAACCTCGGCTTGTAACGTTGCAAGTTCTTCCGGTGTGGGCGTTTTCTTCTCTTCCTCGGTTTTGGTACCCTCTGCAAGTTCTTCTACCTCTACGTCTTTGACCCCCGCAATTACGCCACCCTCAACGACTAGAATAATATCCCCGTCCGGCGTGGTAATTTGATAATCTCCGTCCGGCGCCGGGTTTCCGTCCGCTAGTGTAACGGCGTCACCTACTTGCACCTCGTCACCTGCTGCGGAAACTACGATTTCTGTTCCGTCTACGGTTGTAAATGTCTCGGTTGCTAGCTTCGTCTTTGAGAAAGACGAAATCAGACCTTTAAATGAAAATTTGCTCATGTTCTTTGAATTTTTAAAATTATTATTGCTAAATAGTGAACTAGTCGCGGCGGGAAGCCCTACCAAATCAGCGCTGAAAAGTTCTGTCACCTCTGTAACTGTTGCCGTTCCCGTCTCATCATCGAAAACCTTAACATCCATTTGATTGACGGATACGCCTAACAATTCCGGTTCCTTCTCAATCATGGCTACCATAAATGAGAATTCAGAAGGGTACGCAGTTTCCAACGCTTCCGACATTACTAAATCCGCGTAGACCGCGTTTTCATCATGCGAGAAGTTGGTAAAATGCCCTATATACCCGTCTAACAAATCTTCACCGTTATGTGTGCGGCGTGCGTGAATCGGACGTTCATTTCCTAGTGCCACGAGGGACGGAAAACATTCTGCGGAAATGACTAATTTATATCTTTTCCCGTTGTCCTCTATGGCATTTTTGGTTTCTCCTGCCTCGATTATTCGTAATTTTTCAAACTTTTTCATGTAGTTATGTTAATTGCGTTACAAAGTTATGATATTAAACTACATTTAAGGGGTTATTTACCTATCAATTATATGCCCGCCGCCACCTGTACGCTCTGCGTGCGCTCGGTTTCCTCATTTATGTCCGTCACTGCGACCTGTGGCGCCGGAACTCGTGACACTGAATCATACATAATTGCGGCTAGCCTGTACAGGCTGTCATCAGACAAGGCGAAACTTGAGGGCATTCTAACCGTTCCATTTGAACCTACCGAAATTTTCCCACCATTTGCGTAACGGTACACACCGGAAGAACCGAAAGAACGCCCGCCGTACTCCATGTTAAGTGCTGACAGCGCGTTAATAGCCCCGGAAGCCCTCCGGTTAAGAATGTACATGTTCTCGCCTCCTTCGGCCTCGAATCGCTGCCCGTTGGAGCCTACGAACGTTACGCCCCCGGCGGAATGACTAGGCCCGTAAATCTGTCCACCCTTGGCGTACTTCGCTGACGGGGTGCGTACCTTGGTATCCGGCTCCTTGGTTTTCGTAATGCTCATTACTTGCTTCATGCCGGCGGCGATTACAATAGCGGCTTGCGCAATCCCTAGAAATCCACTCTGTGCCAATGCCTTGGTAGCGCCTAGATATGTGTTGATAGTGGCCTGCACTATCGCGGCGGCTTTACCGGCTTCGGATTCTTCACCTAACAGCGTGGACAATTGCCCGGCTACATCACCTGCCAAAGCTACACGCGCGTTCGCTGCGTCTCTTTCCCTCTGTTCCTTGATAAGTTCGTAACGCTCATATATGCTGTCCGTCTCGGCTCCTATCGCCTCGGCTGCGGCTACCTCCGCGTCTCTTTTCATGTTCAGCCGGATAAGGTCGGCCTCTAGCGAGTTGCCTAACTTGATATCGTCTAGTTGTCTTTGGTTCTCAATCTCCATTGCCTTACGGTCCCGGTCTGCCTGCATCCGTGCGTCCTCCTCGGCCTTCACTGACGCGGCAAACTCTAGTTGCAGGGCCTTCACGTTGTTGAGGTATTCTTGCTCTCCAATTAGGTTTTGCTGCCTCTTGTACTTTTCCGCCTCAATCTGTGCGTTGATAACCCGCTGTTGTTCTTCCAGTGTTGCCGCGCCGTTCTTCAATTCGTTCTCGGCAATCTGCAATTGCATAGCCTCGATAGCGTCCGCGTATTGCTTCAATATGGCTTGTTGCGCTTTAGTCCTCTCATCCGCCGCACGTCTTGCCGCGTCTACTTCTGCCTTTTCTGCGTCCTCCGCGGCTTTCCTTCTAGCGTCTAGTGCTGCCTTAATATTTGCCTGTTTGGCCGCCGCATCCGCCTTTTCGTAACCTGTCAACTGCCCGTATATTTCTTTCTCCTGTGTAGCGTAATTGGCGCGGGCCTGCTCTAGCGCTGCTAGGGCTTCCTGCTCCTTCCGTGCGTCCTCGTCTGATGTGTATCCCAACTCATTTTGGGCTTTAATTTGCTTGTACTTGGCCTCTAGTATCTGTACCTCCATGTCGCGGATAGCGTGCAGTTTCTCGGTCGCCTGCTCTAACAGTTTCCGGCGTTCCTCGGTGCTCTTGTTTTGGTCGGCCGCTAGGGTCTTTAACTCCTCCATTTCCCTTTTCATCCGTGCCATAGGCACAAGCATATCCGTTTCCGCCTTATATATGCGCTGCGTTTCCTTCTCTAGAGCGCTAGCACTCCGGGCGGCCTCCAACGTGGCGTCCGATATAAGCCCTATCTTATTGAGTAGCCACGTTATTTTCTCAGCTAGCCATTCAAAGGCCCTTGTAAGGGCCGTGAACAACTCCGTTATGTAGTCCAACAACCGCCCTATAATTGTTTGAAACGGTGCAAATGCCGCCTTTAGGCTAGTTGATAAGTCGCTGTTACGCTTAATCATCTTTTCAATCAGCCCGATAAGCGTTAACACGGTTGTAACTATGAATAGAATCGGGTTCGCCTTCAATGCCGCGTTAAATGCCTGTACGCCTGTTATCCCGCTTTTCATTGCGCCGACTAGCGCGCCCGTTCCGCCGGATAAGCCCTGTGTTTGCAAGATACCCTCCTTTACACTTTCCGCATAGTTACCCACATTTCTACGGTTGTCTCCTACGGACTTCTCTAGCTCTTTCAGTTTGTCGGATAACGCCTTTGTCTGCTCGGTTAGTTCTACGCCCTCCTTGCTAGTAGTGCGCTGCGCCTCGGACATCTTGTTAAGTTCCACGGTGTTCCGCGCCAACTGCGCACGGAGCGCGTTAACGCTCGTGGCCTCGCTGTCTAACAAAGTCTTGGTACTCTTAATCTCGGCGTTGTTCTCCTTCTGCGCGTTCGCGTTGTCTAACAGAGCCTTTTTCGTCTCTATCATCTCCTTGTTCAGCTTCCGAACTGACGCTTCGTACTTGTCTTGTGATACAAGCCCGTCAGCGTAGTTCTGATTCAGTGAGTCAAGCGCCGATTTTTCAGTGTTATATGCGGCTTGTAAATCTTTTTTGGTCTTTGCAAGCGCTATACTCTTTGCTATCAGAGCGTCGAGGCCCTTCTCGGCCTCTGACGTTCCAAAATTTAAGTCTAATAATGTTACTTGGTCTGCCATACTCTAATTAGTTAAATCCAATTTGTACAAAGATAGCTTGCAATCGCCTTTAGTTACATCATATTCGCCTAGGGATTTTATGTAAAAATACCCGCCCAACTGTGAAAAGTAATACGCCCTGTCCAACTTTAAGTTAATGACGTCCTGATAGCTTAACCGGGCCTTTATCTTAACTTGCATTCTAGGCGCGAATAACTTGAAGTGCCTCTTTATATACATCCTGTAAATGTCTTCTAGTGCAGTCACATACGTAGCGGTTCCGCCTGTGGTGAACTTGGATGTTAGCGCGACTTTCGGAAATGCCATAAAGTTATACGCAAATGGCAAGCCGGATTTATATGCGTCCTTCACCGGATTAAGTGTCCCGGGCCCTATCGAGTAGCTGTACTTTACATCGCCCACCTGCGTTACAAGTTGGTCGGCAAACTCATCCGGAACTTCTATCGTGTCCACCCCGGAAAACCTATCGCTCCAATCAACTATGTATTTATGCCTGTCGTCTTTCCTATCACGTATTGACGGGTGTATGATTGGCTCAATACTTAATGTCTTGTTCCGCCACTGCTTCCGCCAATGGAACGCCGTACACAGGTCATCCACCATTTTTTTGACGTCCGAATACGGGAACCCCGTTCCGGTTGCTATTGTTCCGGCTGCGGGCCTGTACGCTGTCAGTACTTCCGCTTTCCCTTCTCCCATATCAATGAGTTCTTCCGGCGCGTATCCGTTCGGGAATTTGAAACATGACTTCTTAACCCCGCCTATCAGCCCTTTCAGTATCATATACTTGTCGCTCGTAGGCGTAACGAACGCCACGGAGTTAATCGGTGATACGTACAGCCAAATGCGGTCGGCCAGCCTTGAACGGGCGTATAGAATGCACTCCGTTAAATTGGTGGATTCCGCTACTATGTGCAGTTCCGGAAGTGTGCTAGGAATGGTAGTGCCTGTGTACTCCACTATCATACGGATATCCCGCCCTACACCCGAACGGATGTTGAACCCGGGGTTTTGTCCGTTTAGGGCAGGGCCGAAAAGAGGGGCATACAGGGCTTTCGTGGTATCGGATATTACTACCTGCGCAATATCCGGATAGATATATCCGCCCCGGCCCTTCGTGTATTCCTTAGGTACTAGAGTCATATTACCGGATGCTACATCATTATCCCATACGATAGATGAACGGAATATCATAATAGTAGGCTTTAGCAGCGCCGCATCTATCGGTTCGGGTGCTTTTGCCCCCTCGTTATTTTTCGGAGTGAGAACCGGAAATTTGCCTTCCTTCCATGTGATATGGTCGTTGATAATCTTTTCAAGGTTGACGACACGTGACGCATTTAGCCACCCGGCAAACATCTGTTCTACCTGCTCTAACTTGTGCTGTATCCGTATTTCTTCGTCGCTCCACTTCTGCGTATTTTCGACTAGCGATATAGAGTAATTTCCGCCGTTGTATGACACTTTGGCGTAGAACTCCACGTCATAGCCCATGTATTGGAATGGAAGCCCGTACACGAGTAACTGACAATCGTAAAAAAGGCACTCGTGCATACCCTTTTGCAAGTTAATGAACGTCCTGTCATTGTTGAGTGTCCTCGGCACCTTGATAGTTGCCGAGAACGCCACACTGTCACCTGTCATTGTGACGGGTGATATATTGTTGACTGTGAGTTTTACAGAGGACCCCGAAAGGCCCTCCACGTAATTTCCGTTAATCTTTAATTTTACTGTATCCATTTTATCCTGCTTGTTCGATTCTTATTATTATGTCAGACACCCCCGGTCTTTGGAACCGTATCTCCGTACCCCGTGCCGCGCCTGTCGTATTGGCCGCTATCCGCAAATTGAACTTTCTAATATAACTGTTATTAGGGTCTATCGCGGTTGAATCTAGCGTTACCCAACTATCTAACCGGAAGAACGATATCTCATCACGTTGGTTTAGCTTCTGTGCCTGCACCGCTACTTCTACGGTTCGTTCGTTCGGGGCACTCAGCACCCATACCGGGTCTAGCCTGTGCCAAATCTGATTAGATGATATTGCCATAGCATTAGCATTTGCATACTGTCTTATTGGAATGCTCCCCGAAGCCCCTGTAACGTTCGCCGATATATGGATAGTTCTAGTTACCAAGCACCAATCTAGCATAACACGGAATTTATTGAGTTGCACCCCGTTTACATTAAGGCTGTCGGTATCATGTGTTTTAGCCTGTGAAGGCGGTATAAGGCTAGGCACCATAGATGCGGCTGTTATCAAATCGAAGTAATGCATGCTTCCTTCTCCTGCCTCTACCGCGTCCCAACTAGCGTACACATATTTAGTAGGCGCGTTGTTGTACGCGCGTTGGAATATCACTAAGGTTCCCAATATTTTTCCTGTGGGTACGTGCTTAATGTTTATACGCGCAAACCTATCAACGTCCGCCCCGGGACCCGCGTTTTGCGCCAAATTAAACTTTAGCTTAATGTTAGGTTCTACACGTACTATTCTAATATTAGTTACGTAGCTACAATTACATTCCCCAACCATATCGGTGTAAGGTATTCCGGAAGTAAATGTATGTTCACTATCGTTATGCGGGTTTCCGTCATAGGCATACATACCTTTGCCCCCCCATTTGAAATCGTTCGGGTACCTGTCAAGAGGGCAATTTACGTACTGCATGGCATTCACATCCGCTATCTGTCCGGTTATGTCGTGTGTAGTGCGGATAATGCACGAGCGCGGAACGCCTCCGGTTTCCGGTAAATTATTCGCCGGGTTCACATACACACCTCCCCCGTCCTGCTCCAATTGGCTAGCGTCTAGGTTAACCCATGCACCACTAGCGCCGGACATATTTCTAACTTGCAACGTTCCCCTTCCTTGTGTTGCGCAACTCACCGTAAATGACTTCGATTCTCCCTCGGATGATATCGGCAAAAACTTTAGTGTAGTATTCACGGCTGGCGCCCCGTACTGATTTACCTTTATTCCGCCTATCTGCTCGGAAGCTCCCGCCTTAATGAAATGAATGTATCCCGTTCGGGCTGTCGTGTTAGGATTCACCGTGCGTCTAGTTGATACAGGCGTGAATCCGATATTCCCTTTTCCGTCTGCGGGCGATACCGGGAACAGCCAATCAACCTGCGGCACTAAGTCCCACTTGACATTACTAGTAACGTTCGTAATATCATTTATATCGGAAAAGTACGGATACGTACGCTCATACGTACGCTCATACGGAGTAACGGTAAATGCTACGGGGATAATTGCGGGTGCGTCCGGTTCAACGGGCGGTATATAATTGTCCATAAAGCCGGTAGTACGCAATGTAATCTGTTGGCGGTACACACGCTCCGAACCGCTCCACCGTGCGCCCGTGTCACTTGTAATCTCCATTTTGTACCGTTGCTCCTCGGCTACTGTGGGAAACTGTTTCGGCAGTGTCAATTCGATATTGGAGGAAACTAACAACTCTTGGAATGCCGGATAAAACTCCTTTGCATATGCTACGTTGATAGTCAGAATGCCCTGCTCGGATGCGCCGCCCAAACCACGCATATATGTGAATCCCTCGTTCCAAAAGTAGTCTTTAAACGCGTACCAAAACCATTGCCCGTTACGCATATTCCAACGTAGGCGCGCGGCGCATATCATTTGGTCGTCATTTTCCACAACTTCCGGCAACTTATTTTCATATTCCGCCACGGCTACGGTATCACTAGTACTCGGACTCTTAACAGTTAGTTTCTTGATATACCGGATATCTATCGTTTCCCCTAGGTAATACTTCGTTGGGAACACGTGCGGGCCGTGGTAGTCGTCCACGGGTTCACATGTGATATCGTAGATAGTCAGCCCGTTATTTTCCCACGACAAAGACGGCATAATAATGTCGTATGGTTGTCCGGGTACCCTCGGTTTTATAGGGAACTTGAAATTAAACCCACCTATTGCGGGCATCATATGCACGGAAACATCCGCGTTAAACAAAATAAGCATACAAAATTTGCTATTGTGCGCTATAGTTAATAGCCCTGAATCGCTACCTCCGCCATTTGCCACTGATTGGTCACGCGTCAACGGGTTTATTATTGTGCCCGCTATTGACAAATCAAACTCAATCTTCGGTGAATACGGGATATTCTTTAGGGGCATGCTAACGCCGCCTTGCAGAATAGATATTTCCACGTCCTTTGCGGGATTTTCCGGTGTAATGGTAATCGTGTACGGCCTTGTAGGCCATACCGGGATAGGCGGTTTATAGAAGTTGGTTTCTTCTATCGCAACGTTGCTTACCAGCGTCTTGTTGATTATAGGTAAATATACATTCATTATTTAATATTTAATGTGTCAATAATCGCATATCGTATTATCGTTATAATGTCATTCTGCAATGACAATACTCTAGCCGGGTTAAGTACATCCGACACCACGCCGCCGGGGTTGTGGTCGTTCGGTACCTTTATTCCCTCCTCGCCTATCATCTTTGCGATAGGATATGCCGCTTCTATCGGTATGTTAGCCCCTCTACGGTTCTTGTCCTCTATCCAACGCTTAATGACTGATAACGGTGGGCGCCTTCCGGCTGCGCGTCCTCCCTCCATTGCCCCGACATAGCGCGGCGCGGTTATCTTCGCGTTGTTGCCGCTAACAGTCAGTTTCAGTTCGCGCCCGAAGTTACCGGAAGCTACTAGCCCCTTCTGTATGTACGACTGCTCTATATCGTCGCGTAGCTTGGTTAGAAGTACTTCAATCTGTGTTATCGGATTCTTTGCCATTACTCGGATATATTAATAGTTATTTCCCACCCCGATTTGGGGCTATCATAAATATTCTGCCTCTTAACCACATTTGCGGCCCCGCTAACGTAATTACACCCTGCTTGCTTGGCAATGTCAGTAATAACGGCGAAAGTCCTGTCTAGGACCTCTATTTCCGCCGTATCGTCACGTAGGTAGTGTGACGTCCCTAGCACTTGGATAAGTACCGATACCCCGAGCGGTTCGGGTGCCAAATCGGAATATGTCTGAATCCCTCCGGGCACATCGACAAAAACGAAGTCCCCCGTAATTTGGTTCGCTAGAACATTGCGGGTGTACTCGTCTCCGAAAAACACGGGTAGGCCGCGCCGGCCCGCCCATGTTGATACGTCGTCTAGTATTCCTTTAAAAGTCATACTTAGTTTTTACGTTATTGTCATATGTGGGTTCGTTCTCGCTGCTGATTGTCCGGTTTCCCGTCCATACCTTTTCTCCGGTTTGGCGGTAACTACCAACAAGACGGATAGTACCATACGCCCCTATTCCCTTATCGGATGTATCCGCGTTATCCTTTAGTATTAATAGGCCCCTTCCGGATACACGCCCTGCCATTCTAGACCTGTCGTGCATTACTATTAAAAGTGTATCAACTGCGATAGTCCCGGAAAACTCGGAATTTCCGTCCATATGCATCACGGTATTCATTGAACGGGACGCAGCCAAAAACTTAGCATTGTCTACTATACGTATGTCAGAATCGGACCCCCCCTCCTCCGGGGTGGGGGCAAACACGCCGTTATCATACACGCATATGCTACCGACTACGGCGGCGTTCTCTGTAACGGAGTTCCCTCCGAAATACCCGGAACCGCTTATTGGAGAATCGTACACCGCTGCGTTATTCTCTACCCTTACATCCCCTTTAACGACTGCGGCGGCCCCTTTCGTATTGACTACCTTACAACCGTTGAATGTGCGGATAACTATACCTTTAAGGTCATCCTCGGTTACAGGGCTTCCCACCTTGGAGAATGTGATATAGGCTTGGTGGAACTTAACGTCATCTTCCGTAAGTTTCGGCATATCACTAGAACGTGCGTCCACTGCCGCAATCTTTCCGCGTATGTCGGTAAATGCCAATGTAGCGGTTACACCCGAACCCGTAAGGCCGTCAATCTCCATTCCATGAGGGCCATTAACACGTACAGGTGTGGCGATAATCATAGTGTTCTCGTCCTCTACCGTTCCGGTAATAATCTGTCCTACCTCCTGCGTATTAAATGCTCCTCTAACGGCTACCATGTGCGGCTTTAAATCGGTTCTTCTGTCGTGCCCGAAAGAGCCTCCGTACACCTGCGGGCCTTCAAGGGTGAACGCACCTTCCAAATAGGCGTCCTTGTAAATCTCCACGGATTGCGTATCATCCCCTACGGCGGTTAGGTTAAGGTTCTTCACGCTGTGAATGTCCTCTACCAAAGGCCCCATAGCGCGCGTACTCTTGGAAACTACGCGATACATTCCCTGCTTTTCCCCGCTAGCTAAAATAAGGTCATCGTTCGCCAACGGTTCGGACAAATCAGTAAGAGCCTTCTCAAAGTCGATATCCGTGTACACGTTGCGGTTTACCGGGTTGTGGTAGAACAGACCGTGTTCAACGTTACAACGGATGAACTTAAATGGAAAGTCAGTAGATAAGGCACTAAGGGTGTCTTTAGGTATGACCTGCTCCGATTGGGTGAATGTATAACAATCTCGGGCGTTGATTTTGTTTTTAGTATCATAAGACACGGCAAATGAGTATGAACCGTCATTTACTAGCCTTCCAATGTTGTAAAAATTACCAATAAGCAGGCTATTAGCAGAAACCAACTGCCATTCTACGTTACACTTAATCACATCTGCAAGTATGTTAGCTGCAAATGCTCCGTTACCCGTCTTACTGATAGATAGGTTACTTCCGTCAATTACGGATTTATACACGTCTGCAAATTGCGTGATCCCTGCATTAACCTTAGTTGCAACGGTCATCGCGCTAGTGTAATTGAACTCTAGGCGGCTGTCGTTAATGTTAAGCGCGCTTTCCGTCACGGGCTCCGATACCTTCACCGCGGCGGTTGTAATGTCGGCTACCGCAATATCGCCCCCCAGCGTCTTTCGCACGAGAACCGCGTAATAGTAACAACCTTCGGTAGTCACAGAGGTATCCGGACCTCCTGTCACCCATTGTGGCGATGCGGAAAACAGTAGCCCGTTAACATCGTATCTAAGTACTTTAATCTGATAGTCCGGGCTAGCTACCCTAACGGCCGCTCTCGTTCCGCCGCGGTATAAGGCAGCTTTCACCCGTAGTACCTCTGGGGTTGACTCCTTGCTTTCCTCGTAGGTCTTACCTACCACAACAAGTGCGCCGCCTACTTCCATATCTGACGCGGCTAATGTCTTGGTATCCAATGCCTTTCCCGTAACGAACTCGTGCGCGCCAATAAGGGCCGAAGTACCTGTAATGTTAACGAACGGTCTAGGTGCGGTTACTGCGCCTTCGTATCCGTTCGTGTCTACAATGCTATCGCCTCCCACACGGATAGACGGATAATTCAGATTGCCGCTAAATATCCACGCGTTGCCCTCCTGTGACAATGTGTTCTCGTCATAGACTATACCGCCTACATCGCCCACGTTAACGTAACGACCTTGTACGCTGAAAGACCGTAGCGCCTTTACGCGCTTGTAGCCTTCTACTGTGATTATCTCATACTTTTTAATCATAAGTTATTTGTTAAAATGTTTCTTCATTTCCGCTTTTTCCTTTTCTACTTCCTCGTGCCTCTTGGACAATGCCAATATAGCGTCTAGGTAATTTATCCGTTTCGCCTCCTCGAACGAGCAGTTGAACAACTCCGCCGTAGCCTGTACTAGCGTCAATATGTTCTTTGCCTCTTTCAGTGTGTCCGGCTCTGCGTCCGGCCCGCCTGCCCCTTGTGGGAACAACGTTCGTTCCAAATCATCGGCCGTCTTAATCTGCTCCCTTATGTACTTCATCGCGGTTAGCAGGTGGTAAATGTTATCGGGCGAATACTCGGCCGTCTGCCCCTCAACCGGGGTGCACCACTTCGTAACCTTCTCCGTTGCCGTCTCGGCTCGTCTCGTCTCGATTAGCTGCCATAGCGTGACTTTCTCAATACTCGGCAGCGCGTACACTACACGGCGGTTTTTGGTTACGAATCGGCTGGCCTGTACGTACTCCGAAACTTTCTCCAATAACTTACTTTGTTCGGAAGTTAGCCGACCTTTGTAACACGGGTGCAAGTTACATATAAATTCTAATTGTTTGGCATTATTATACCGACAAAGTGCGTAGTATATGCGCATTAGCGCACGTTTCATATGGCCCTTCACGGTATTCGGGCACGACATCAATACGATATCCTCAAGCCCCTTAAATCTAATCTTATTCATATTCATCGAATTCTAATTGTTCAACTTGTTCATAAAATAGCCACTCTTGTTCATCCGTTCCGTCGTATTGGACTACAACGCCCAATACATCCGACTCCAATACGGTTCCTGTCCTTCCGTCCTCGGTAACCTGCACACGCTCGTATAACTGTATCATTGTGCGGCTGCTTTAGGTCGATATTTGCGGATAAGGAAATCGACGCCGTAACGGATAGCGTCCCATGCATGGTTATATGCATCTATCGGCTCGTTGGTGTACAGGTCCGTCATATTGTCCTTGACGTATGAATAGTTATCCGCCTCGTCCAGTACGTTATCGCTTCTCTTTGTTACGTGAATACGGAACTGCTTCACCTGTTGTATCCCGGCCTTAACAGAGCCTTTGCCCTTCACACAGGGTATCGTCTTACAACCGTGCTGCCGTATCTCCACGATACTCTTCTGCTCTTGGTTGTCGCATACGGTGTAGATGTTATGCAGTCCGTGTTCCTTCAGCGTCTCGGCTATTGTGCGGTTCAGCATTCCGGTACGGTAGCAAATTTCATCTATGTACAAATCCCAACCACGCATGTAGATATCGACTATTGCGGTCGGGTCTTGCTGAAAGCCAAAATCAAGCCCTACACAGCGTTTTGTATCCTCCCCTTGCAATTCCTTAGGCAACTCCTCGATAATGTCAATTTCGGGATATATGAGGCCTTCCAGCCCGCCTGTCTGTCCTTCACCATATACGCGCCACCAATTTGGGTCGTTGGCGTTCTTCTCGATTGCCTGTACTTGCTGCTCGGTTAGGAACGGATTGTCCTTGTACGTGCTGTGGATAGTTACGTACTTGTCCCCTACAAAATCAGTCTCTCCCCAAAACCTTCGGACGGGGTTAAAGTCGATTATCACCTTTAGCCGGGTACGCACATCCAATTGACGGAAGATTTCCCTCGGCACCCGTTGCGCCTCGTTGATGAACAGAATGTCTCGCGCCGGGCCGTGTACCTTGGCGGCACTGTCGCACCCGAAGAATTCGATATATACGCCTTCCTTGACGGTGTATATCATCTCGGACTTGTTGAACGCGCTATCCTCCCATACCCCTTCGTCTATCAGCATATTAGTGAAGTCACGTAACATACCACGACGGACTGCGGGCAGCGTGTCCGTTACGCAACTAATCATTAGCGGCTCGGTACTTTCCCGGGCGATTAGGTAAAGTAGCTGTAACACGCTCCAAGTCTTAGAAGAACGCGTACCGCCTTTACTCGCTATCCCTCTTATGTACGGGTCGGTAACCGGGCCAATCATTTTATCGAATACATATGTACATTTCATATAACGCTATTTTCCTTCGTTTTCCGACACTTTATGTTCTTTCTTGAAGTCCTTTAGCTTTTGGACTCTAGATGCCGTCCTAGGGTCTGAAACCTGTATTGTGAGGCCTCCTTTAATCTCCTTGCCACCGGATGTATAGTCAAGTGCCATTTTCAGCCCGCGCAAAGAGCGGATGTACGTAGGGTCGAACGCCTGCGACGCTGCGCCCGCGTCCATATCTTGGAATATCATCATACGGATATTGTCGATAGCTTCGGCGAAGCCCTTGGAAGCCTCTAGGCCGAACTCTTCGTAATTGGCTTCATATATCCGTCTACGTTCCGTCAAGTAGTTAGGTGCCGCGCCAAGGAACGCGCAAAAGTCCGATTCTGACATAAGGCGCTTTCTCGGGATATCTAGTAAGGTTCCCGCCATGTTACCGGACTTAACCACGTCGTGAACTATTATAGGGTGCGCGTCTATCCACTCTCGGTACCTGTTGAACGCTTCTAGAAGGTCGTCCGGCTCCCGCCAAATCGGGGTCAGCCCCCAACGGCGGCGGCATATCTGAAACACGCTATCGCAGCCGATTTCGTCAGCCGGATTCAGGCGCGTGCGGGATTTTTCAAGGCGGGCCTGCGTACCGACATTAATCGGCACCCCGTCCTTTCCTATTACCACCTCCGGCACGGGCTTCCCCGTATCCTTGTTCTTATCTGTTTTACTCATACATAAATTGATTCTTAATTATTGACAGCAAATATACTACATTCCTACCTCAAATATGCGCTAAATGCCTATAATCGTGGTTTATGTACCGTAACTATCTGTTTTACAGCAGCTTAACGTCTCGAAACACAGGGGTGTAATAGATGTCATAGATGTGTCACAGATGAAGAATGACACGTAACGTGCAGTGACACAGCGAGTTACAGCCAGTGTCACAGATGTAATTGATATTTCCCTGGTAGGTAAAAATACGAAAATAACACCTTTGATTTTATATTAATTAATATCAGTTAATATATATCAAATCACTAATCTAAAATCATTCATTTTTATCTCTATACAAATCATCTATTACATCTATTACACTATATATAACTATATAAATATCAGTCAGTTACGTGTCACTGATGAAAAATCTTTACCTATTACGGCAAAAACTTTGTAGTCTGATAATCAGCGCTTTACGCGTCATTGATAAGTGTCACAGATAAAACAGAATTGTAAAATATTTTAGTACACTTTTTTGAGAAGAAATGCGTAAAACGGCTGATTGTATATTTTCTCTCAAAAAACTTTTCTCCCAACATCCTTTAAAACGCTCTTTTTGCCCGAAAAACGTTATTTTCAAATTGTCTCCCAAAAAATATTGTTTACAACGATTTAGTATCAATTAACCTAAAATGTTAATAAAATGAGAAAAAACTTTCCTCTCAAAATCTTTGTGTCATCACTAAAATTGTAATAACATAGAAATTTGAGAAGAAAGTTTTTCAGCTATTCGACTACTTTACCGTCTTTATCCCTCGCTATAAAGCTATGTTTGCCCGCCCATTCGCGTAAAATTTCCTTACGATTCCTTAGCGCCCTGCACAGTTCCACCATTTCCCACTTATGGAACGACCATTTCCACATGTCTAGTGATACGGTTCCGTCCTTATAATAGTTAAGGCGGTATATTACATTTGATTCTACCCTGCCTCGGTAATTAACCGTCCCCGTTCCCGGGCACCATATCCTAGGGATATCCTCCGTATTGAACTTGTCTAGCTTGGTCTTTTCGTTGTCCTTGATAAATAGGGTCTCAATAGTTGGTATCCGGTTTGGCTCCGTTCTCGTGTTCCGGTCGTCTCGTACCGTAGCTATCTCCCTTCTTAATTTTGGAATCACCTCGCAAATCTCCATTGCCTTTACCAAGTGGTAAGGGAAATTTTTAGCCTTCCTGTAATATATCCCGTTCTCCTTGCAGAACTTGAATAGAAAGAACGCATTTACATTCAATATCGTGGCTAGGTCTTGTATTACGAACTCTAGCGGTTTCTTTCTGCAATCCATTTGTTTCTGTCCCATTATAATCTACACATTGTTAATGCGGCTATCAGCGCCAACAGGAACGCCCAAACCACAGTTATTAAAATCGCTGTTAACGTTCTCACGACAAGCCCCGGAACATCTTCCGAGCTACTCATCCATTTGCAAAACTTCTTAATCATAATTTCAGTGCCTCCCGTATCTTTCCCAGTAACGCGTACATCTCGGGGCGCGTCAATGTAAGTTGTACTTGCGGATTGTTTTTCCGGTAAAACGTAAAGTCCGTAGCCCTCTTTAGGTTTCTCGGCACGCTCTCCGCGTAAATTACCACTTCCTCGGCTTCCGCCTTCCCTATCTTCATACGCATATTATATTGCGCCTTTTCCGCGCGGTACAATGCGGTCTTGAAAATCTCGTTCGCTGTGGGACGTCCGGTTTCCTCGGCCTGTTCCCTCATTTCCTGCTCTCTGAATAAATGCTCCATGTCTGCCATAACTTTATGATTTAGAATATTAATTTAATAATGTAGTGTAGCACGTAATCACCCAATAGCCAACCGGACAATACCGCCCCAACGAATCCGCCCACTGCTGTGCACGTAGCATACACCCAATCGAATTTACCGCCGTGCTGCGCATCTTTGAATTCCATTCCTAGAGCTAGTCCGATAGCGAGCCAAAAGTTTATCGCGCCCGCTGGGATTGCGTATAGGAAATGTTTCCAACGGTTGGACTCAAGGAACCACCGTAATAACTTGTTGCACCCTTTCGCGCTTACCACCTCGGCGGATACCTTATAGTTGAATGGTGCTAACCCGCCCGCGGCGCCCTTTACCAGCCCATAACCCGTCTTTCCGTCTAGCGGCCTATACGTATGCGACGCGTGGTCATCTGCTAGCAGTATCTCTCCTAAATACTCGTAACGGTATCCGTCATTCAGTAATACTACATCACCTTTCTTGTAATTTGTTGTTTCCATACTCTACATTTAATTAAATGAATAAATGCCCTAATATATGCTCTATAATCTTTACCGTCCGCCCGTTGCCGCACATCCGGTATATCTGCGTATCCGATACCACCCACTTGTACCAATCCGGTACGGTCTGCAATCGTGCGCACTCTCTAGGCGTTAATCGCCTCAACATTCCGTTAAACTGTAATAGGTTATCTTTTTGCACTGTTGTTATACAGTTAGATTTTCCGCCCGTTCTCGGCTCTAGGTTCTGCCGTGTAGCCCCGTCCGGCCCGGTTCTTCCTCGAGAAGCTACTATCAGATTATCTTTCCCGTCCTTGTAGCACCGTTGCAATAGCGTGTTTGCCTTTCCGTCCGGCGATACAACGCGTGCCCCGAAACCGTTACCCTTATCCTTGTTTACCTCCGTGTGGTTAATCATACCTTGTATAGCCTTGTCGGATACGTAATACTTTTCATCTACTTCGTCCTCTAGAATATCACGGATAAATATCCCCTGGTCTTTCGGTTGGGGTATCTCGGCTATGTTAGTCCAATACAATCTTTTCCGGTTCTGCGCGGATACTAGGTTACTGTTAATTTTGACGGGCTCCACTCCGATAGCTGCCGTTAATACCGCTTCCCATTTCTTCGACATAACTACATTTTCTAGCAGGAACTTAACGTTCGGGTTGTACTTCCGTATGTCTGTAAGTATGCGCATATACTCCCAAAATAGATACGATTGCCCCTCAAATTCAAAGCCCATTTCCTTGAGGTCTAGGTAGGTCTGCAAATCGGTTATGTCTACCTTATCAGTTGTAACCATGCCTACCCGTTTTCCGGCAAATGAAAACGGGTAGGCACGGGCTTCCGCCTATCAGCAAATCGATTTTATCCAGTTGCGATACGTCCACCTTGGTAACGTCCCCTAGTTGGATAGTGCCCGGAAACACGCTCATCGTCTGCTGTATGGCGAACTTGTCCACCTCGGAAGCGTAGTACTTGTCCGGGAAGCGTAGTACTTGTCCGGGAAGCATCCTAGTTCGGTAAGTGCGATTTGTCCGCAACTCATGCCGTCGAATAAACTCAATACATTCATATCTTATACTTTTTAATCAGTTCTTTAACTATGTTCATTAACCCGTCTTGGGCCGTTGCTTTTCCATTTAGCACACTTATTACCCGCTCGTCTACGGTTCCCTTGCTTATCAGGTGGTGGACAAATACGCCGTTCTTCTGTCCCTGCCTCCACAACCGCGCGTTGAACTGCTGATATAGTTCTAAGCTCCATGTAGCACTGAACCATATTATACGGTTTCCGCCCTTCTGCATGTTCAGACCGTGCCCCGCGCTTGCCGGGTGTGTAACCAGTACGGGAATCTTCCCTTCGTTCCAATCCCTTACATCATCCACGGTATTAAGTCTTCTAGCCCCGAAAGGTTTCAACGCCTCCATTATCCGGGCTTCCTCGTGCTTGAATCCATACGCCACAAGTACGGGCGCCCCGTTTGCAGCCTCAACCATTTCTATAAGGGCCTCTATCTTTTCGTCGTGCACGTTGTACACGTCCTGTACTTCATCATACACCGCGCCGCCCGCGTATTGTAGCAACTTGTCTGTAAGGGCCGCCGCGTTAAGTGCGGTTATCTCCTTGGAATATCCCCCGGTAGCGTCAAGCAGTGTTAGAAGTTGCTCTTCCTCGAACTTGTCGTATGCCTTCTTGACTTTCGGTGATAGTTCTACGTAGTTGTTGATGTAGGATACTTCCGGCATATCTAAGAAATCTAGAGCCTTCATTGATAACGTTATGTCGGATATCTTACCGCCTATCACTTCCTCGGTATCGGCTAGTGGCTTGTACTCGTAGATTATCCCGGCGTTCTGTCGGCCTGGTCGGAAGTAATTAGCCCGGTAATCGGTTATTGTCTTTCCCAGTCTTCGCCCCCCGTCTATAAGGTACATTTGCGCCCACAGGTCTATAAGTCCATTTGGCGCGGGTGTTCCTGTAAGACCTACGACACGGGAACAACTCCGGCGGATAACCTTTGCCGCCTTGAAACGTTTGGCGCTGTGATTCTTGAAACTACTTAATTCGTCAAGTACTAACATATCATAGGGAACTTTTTGCCCACCCCACATTTGTAAGAGCCACACGAGATTATCCCGGCTAACCGTGTACACATCCGCATCCGTCCGGGCGGCAATCTCACGTTGCTTGGCCGTGCCCTTTATGACAGATACACGTAGGTGCCTTAACTGCTCCCAGTTGTTAACCTCGTCTATCCACGTCATTTCGGCTACTCTCTTTGGCGCCACTACTAGTACCTTGGTTACTTCAAATCTTTCTATAAGGTCAGACACGGCCGTTAACGTGGACACGGTTTTTCCTAGTCCCATATCGAGAAAGAGCGCGGCGAACGGGTTGTCCTCGATATGGTTAACGGCCGTTATCTGATACTTATGTAAATTACTCCTCCGTAGCATTTCTTGCCTTTCCTAGTTCCGCAAAAACCACACTCTTGTTATCGCCCCTGTAATCTCTATCGCACGCGTAGTCCCTTCCTATGCACTCCTGGTGCCCGTTCGATTTCAGCCTGTAAAAATCGCATCCTTTGCAAGTTCCGTGCGGCGCCTCTTTAACTACATATCTTTTTCTTCCCTTTCTGAATACTTCGCCTACTCCATAATAAAATCTTTTCATTGCTATATAATTTAAATTGTTATTATCTCATTCCTATTTCGTCCATGTACATCTCGTTAGCAAGGTCTTTACGTGTCAGTCTTTCCGGGAACAATTTCAGTACCTCGTCTATTACATCTAGTATATCGGGAAAAGCCGACTTGATGCCTAACAGGTTGCACAACTCTCTAGCCGGGTTGGCCTTGAAAACCTCGTCCGTGTACACTTCTCGTAGTTCGTCCGTCCCTGCAACCAACGCGGTTGCATCTAGGTTGTTGAGGCCCCTGCGGGTGTGCTCTTTCCGTATTATCCGGTCGGGTACCTCTGACAATAAGAATTGTTGCAGGTTATCCGGCAGCGCCTTTATAGCGTCACCTATTGTGTATCCTTCAGCGGGTGTACCGTTCGCCATAGCTTTAACGAGATGCCCGAACTGATCGATACGGTCTACTTTAAGTTTCTTGTTAAAATCTTCCATGTCTTAGTATATTAATAATCTGTTAGCATTACTATATTCTCAATAGGCACCGATACGGTTTTATGGCCTTCTTCATTCGTGTACGCCCCGGGAGCGTTACTTCTCACAATCAATTCTTTATTGTTGTCCCCATTAATTCCTAATATCCACCCGGAATATGTTTTCCGGCCGTGGGGGAAACAAACCTCTCTAGCGCTTCCGTCCGGGCGTGTAGTTACTTTTACGGCATCCCCGGGCCCGCATAGCGCCATATTACGCATAAACATTTGGTGTCTTTCTGATATAATTACGTGGCACCCTCTGTTATACAGGAATGCCTCTAAATCCGGTAAGGTGCGGAATACTTTCCGTTCGCGCGTCTTGCGATTAGTTGCAGCAAAAACCTTGTAATCTCCTATGTGTACAAACACTTCTAACAGGTTGTTGCCGTTGTCGTACACCTCGTTGTAATCTCTTTCTTTATCCTCCGTGTTATTTACCTCCTATGATTTCGGACATTGTTGTTAGTTCTTTCCGGCTCACTGCAATGTACAACGTCTTTCCTCGTCCGTATATCTGCCACGTTCCGTTGAACTTGGAATAGGTAGCCGTATTTCCGTCCACGTTGTTAAGGTTCACTATCTCACCCTTAGTTGGTTTGTATTCCGCTAGGGACGTCAAAAGAGCCGTAGCGGCTTCTTTATCCCCCAGTGGTATATCTAACTCGTGTGATGCGGCGTTCGCTATAAGGGCGGTTATCTGATACGTTACCGCGCCTTCCTTCTCTACCTTCACTAACTTACACGTGCCTAGGCGGAACGACTTCATAACCTCCAATTTTCCGGACTGGCTAGATACTTGCGCCATTGCGCTAACTGAAATCAAAACTACTGCTAAAACGCTAATTAACTTTTTCATGATTCTAATTTTTAAATGTTATTTGATTGGTTTACTTTAAATGTCTTAGGGGCTATCTGCAAGGCATACTCTAGGTCTTTTTTATCAGCTTGCCAAACAATGAGTTGTTGTTTATTTGACGGTCTCGCCCACATTGTATACCGTATAGCTGTTATTTCCTCATAGGTCATATCCTTAATAGCAGACAATAATTCTTGCTGTTTCTTGGAACGCTTTTCTAGTTCCTTCTTGTTCCAAAACCCTTGGCGTTCCTTTATATCCGCCTCGGTTAATTGTCCTTTATCGTACTTCATATCTTCTAATTTTAAGTGGTTATTTCCTTTTGACGCTTCAAAGATACGGATACTTTCCGGGCTACCAAACTTTTTTGTCAAAACATTAACATTCGTTATATCAGTTCATTCGATGTTAACGCCTAGTAACATATCAATGTACAAAATAGCGTTTTTGTAGGTTTCCGGGCTGTCCACTACCATAACGGCAAAACCTACCTTCCGTACCCGGGCTATAATATGCTCCTGTATCTTGGTCGGTTTCTTTCCTGTACTCTTGAACTCGACAAACAGTGCATGCCCTCCGGGTATCAAGTACAGGCGGTCGGGAAGTCCGTTAACAAATTGGGATAGCAATTTTACTGCTATCCCTCCTTTGTCGTTGACGTACTTAGATAATGTACGTTCAAAGACTTTTTCGCTAGTTTCCGTTGCCTTCATTGTTCGGTACTGCTATTCGTAATACACTATTGTTGGCTACGTTGCACGCCTTCCGTAGTGCGGTGTAATTGGTGCGGGCTGTTACCGCCTTGCTCCACGATAGATTACCACACCCCTCTAGGGCGTTCCACGCGTTCGCCTTCTTATCATAGACTTCCAATTTGTACAGGCCGCGAAAAGTGCCCTTCATTGACTTGTCCGGGGTGATACGTGTGGCACCGTTTCGGGTGCCTCTTAATTTCTTTCTGTTACTCATTACTTGTATATTATTGGTTAATACTTTGTTCCTTTTCCCTGTACACTAGTATAACCCTCTTTACGGCTCCTAGAGCCTCGTTACGGGGTTCTTCTCGGAGGTCTTTTATATGGGCTCATATAATTTTCCAAGCCGTATCTACGTGGGATACCTCGGGGGTTCCCATAAGGCGCCTAACACTGTCACCTACGTACTTAACTACCTCCCCACCCTCAAATATAGCGGTTACTTTTAAAAATTCAAACATATTATTTATATATTAGTTGTTGGTTCGCAAAATAGTAATACGAAAGCTACGAAGGCTACCGCCCAAAATAGATACGTCAAAAACGTTATTATATTCTTCTTCATGTCCGTATGGCTTTAGTCGATGTCTTCAATATTTTGTATGTATCCGTACGAAATAACTTCCTTCTTACTGGCTATCACATTTTTGCGTATCTCGTTATACACTTCTTCTTTTAACGTGTCCGCTATACTTCCCGCACTTACCTTCACTACAATGGATGCAGCGCGTTTTCCGTAAGTCCTATAGGTTACTTTAAGTTTCATGTTATTATATTTTATAGGCGGGTCTCCCCGCCCCTGTTATTAATCTCTTATTGACATTGCAAAGATACGGATACTTTTTGAACTGCAAAACTTTTTGATAAAATTCTTTGCGTATTTAACACAAATAAAAGAGAAACGTTTCACAACGCCTCCCTTCTGAACTGTAAATCCCCTCAAATAGTAGCTAGTGATGAATTGACTGAGTAGTAATTGATTCTCACACCGCAAAGATACTCATTATTTTGTAATACCCGCACCCACTCGCCTATAAATAACCTGCGGGCCGTATATTTTCTGCCGGGCCTGCTTGTCACGCTTCCAACCTTTCAAGGCTTTAACCGCGTTGGATAGCTCGCGGGCCTTGACTACTGTGTACTCGTCTTTCCGCCTTCCTAGCGCTTCCGTCCACAGCTCCATAAGGCTAAATGAGTTTTTAGGCTCCGTTCCTTCTTCCCCCAAACCACCGTTAAGGAAATCTAATCGTTGTGCTAAGAACCTATCTTCATAATCAGCCGGGAATAATCTATCTAGGTACTCCTCTATTAGCCCCTGTATAGGTGTGCGCTCTGTGAACTCCTCGCGCGTTCCGCCCGCAATGGCTTCCGCCTCATCGGATAGTGTCAGACACTCACCTAGCATGTACCCCTCCATTGCTTCCGCCCAAAGTTGGTCTACAATTGCGTCGAATTTTGGTTCAAAAATTATGTGGGTTTTCCTCGTGCGTTTCACAGCCACAGGAAAAAACCGTCTGTTTCCGGTCGCATCTTTCAGGAACTCGTCGTCATTCGTGGAGCCGAAAAATACGCATTGTCTCTTATGAGTTTTCACGCGTCTAGCGTAGGCGCCCCTGTACGTATCTTCCCTCTTAGAAATGAAGTTCTTCACGGCCTCAACGTCCGACTTTCTTAGGGCTGATAATTCGGCTAGCTCCACAAGCCACGCAAATTGAATAGCCTCGTATGACTCTTTCCCGGATAGGTTGGTTAACGAGTCGTTGAACCACCCTTTAGAAAGCCGCTGGATAAGAGTAGACTTTCCTACCCCCTGCTCGGAATAGAATACTAGAGCGGTGTCGAACTTGCGCCCCGGCTCGTATATACGTGTAACGGCTGCAAGCAGCATTTTGCGGAACGCCTCGCGAGTGTATGCGTTATCCTCGGCGCCCATATAATCAATTAGGAACGTGTCAATGCGCGGCACCCCGTCCCATGTCAACGACTCTAGATACAATTTGATAGGGTGGAACGCGTTATCACTGCTAACCTGCTCTATTGCGTCATTTAATTTTGCATCATTGTATATCCCGTGCATTCGCTCTATGCGCCCCTTGATAATGGAGATGTCCGTATCATTAACTAGGTCGCCCTTCTTGCTTCCCCTGGCGGTGAATGACGGGCGGGTAAATACTATCGTCTCTTTCAGCATGTCATAAGCCAACAGCCCATTTAACAGGGGGTCAGACTTGAACGCGTTAACGAAGTTGTTAACTGTTACTTGCTTGTTTCCTTTTCCGTCTAAATCCCACACAAGTTCCGTAACTTCCTTGGTGCTATCTGACTTCACTGCATCCCCGTAATCGTCGAAATCGTCTAGGTCGGCATCCGGTGTAACCATGTCTTTAACGCATTCCTTATCCGCGCAAACCAGTTTGTTCATCTCCTTTGTGCTGTCCTCTTTGCCTAGGTGCCCGAACTTATGCACACGCACAAGGTCGTATGCGTTGTATGCGTGCCCGTCCGATATCGGGTCGGTGGAGTGGTACGAGAAACAAAATAGGTCGTCAAATACTATCATACCGCCCACACTATGCCCCGCCTTGTAAGTGTAACGGTCGTTTCCCGGCGCTATCTCGTACACGTCCGAAAGGTACTTTTCGATAGCCGCCGGAACGGAATAAGCCCGGCAAAACGCCCCTACTAGACCCGCCTTTTCGCGGGGGTTCTGCGCCATTGCCTTACTGACAATTGCGCGTGTCTCTTTCTCCTGGTCTGACTTGAACGCCCAATTACGGATATCTCGCCACTCCTCGTTATTCCCGTACAGGGATAACAGGTATTCGGCGCTGATAGGCTCACCCTCGAACACTTCGAAAACTTTCGGTTGGTCTGATGAGAGAGATTGCCAATACATCATCCGTTCGGCTTGGAATGTGGTAGGGTCGAACAAGTCTATACCTAGCAATTCCGCCATTTTACGCGCGGCAGCCTCGTATTGCGCCGCGTCCTGCACTTCTTCGGCGAACGGAATAACCACACGGAACCGCCTTCTCTTTTCCCGGTCTGAACGTGTATTGTATATAACGGCTGCTACACCGGGAAACCTAGTATCAAATTCCACAGGAAAAAGACTGTCAGCATAGTCAACGTCTAATGTTATCATAGACCGTGATAATACCGCACTTTTAAGACGCCTAGCGCCGGAAAGCTCCCCCGCCATATATCCGCCAACGTCTTTCAGATTGGCACGCGCGGTGCGGTCTAGTCTATCAAAATCGCGCATAGTCTCCGTACTGCGTATATCGCGGTTGAGGCGTTCCAAAAAATCGCTCCATGTATATTTAACCGTAGTCCATTTTAGCGAAGCCGAACTTCCTGCAACCGACAATGTGTACTTATCCATACCTAATCTTTTTTGTAGTAATTACTTATAAATCCTTCCGCGTTCAACGGTATTCCGAACGGTTCGGCCCATTCCGGTGTAGTCGCCATAGCTTGGCAAATCTCCCGTAATGTTACGGTTGGTTCCCCAAAATCATCTAGAGGCACCTCGTTAACCGTCTCATCATGTATATGCCCCACTATATCCACATCCGGAAATCTCTCTCTTATGGTTTGCATTCCATGCACTAACAAATCGCGGCTAACCGCCTGTGTTATATTCTCGGTTAACTTTCCGCCGTATGTGTCCAGTTCTCCCCATTTCCCGGTAAGGTTAACTCCCATGTATGTTATAACACTTCTTTCCCTACCCTTTATTGTTTTTGTCTTTATCCGGCATTCCGGGTAAAACAGGCGGCGCCCGGAAGGTAACAGGATAGCAAGTGAATTGTTTTCTGTGAACCACTCGAACGCGCACACCCATACACCGTACACTATTACATCTACCCTCTTTTTGTTACGTATGCAAAGTTTCGCCCTTGAATCCAACGTTTCCCAAAATTCTACTATCCGTGGGGAAGCGTCGCGCCAACGTAGTATTATATCCTTGTATAGTGCCGGGTCTATTGATTTTTCATAATCCATAACTTCCATAGCCCCTACCCAACCTTCGTATCCTAGTGCCAACTCCGTTACCTTTCCTTGCTGCCTGTAATGTGTACCTTTGCCGCACTGATCTTCCGGTAGGCTGAATGTACGGCTAGCGGATACTACATATATATCCTTTCCATTGCGGAAAGCATCTAGGCGCCATTCTTCACGGGCCAGGCCCGCCAATACACGCGCCTCGATTGCGGAATAGTCCGCTACTACGAATATCTTTCCGGTATCAGCGATAAAGGCGGTGCGGATAAGTTGCGAAAGCATTCCCGGCGCATCGCCCCAAAACATTTCGAACGTACTTAAATCACCCTTTTTAGCGTCGTCACGGCACGCGTCTAACTCTGTTATATAATTGCGCGGTAGGTTCTGCATCTGCACGAGACGCCCCGCAAAACGCCCGGTACGCCCCGCGCCGTAATAACGGTACAATCCATGTACGCGCCCGTCCGGACATACGCAATTTAGCATTGACGTATATTTGGCGTTGCTGGTCTTATTGATAATCTTCCGTGATTCTAATACGTCCGCTACTTGTTCGTCGTTGCACTCCTCTATAATAGCGTCTATATCCTCTTTCCGGAATGAATCGATATTCTTTCCGGTGCGGATAAGGCAAAAATTCTTCAGTTGCGCGATTGACTTTAGAGAGGATATTCCGTACAGGTCTTTTATGCGGTGTTTCAGCCCGTCGCAAAACTCGTTGTTAATCTTCTCCGCATTCGTGGCTAGCTCTGTATCTATCTTTATCCCGGCGTCATTAATATATTGGTCTAGCGCATATACTTCCCTTTCCGATTCGGGAAAGTCGCAGTACTCTAATCTATGGTATGCCTCGCGTTCTGATAGAACATCATAACGTAGATAATCTATAAATTCCTCGGCCTTCTCGGGGAAGTCCTGCATATAGTTACGGTACGTGTTTCCGGTCTTATCCTGCTGTGGAAGGCAGAAGAATTTTATTAGGGCTAATCCGGTGCCCTTCTTTCCTTCCTTAAGATTCAGAGCGGAGGACACCATTTTAAGTGATTCGGGGAAACCTGCATATAATGCCAGTGACGCGGTGCATAAGAATCTCTTTGCCGGAATATTAATACCGTAGGCCTTTAGGCACAGTCTTTCAAATTGCGCGTTGTGCGCTACTATCGTGTAGCGTTCATCCTGTATAAGGTCTTTAAATCTTCTCCACTCGAGTTCATCGTTTGCAACATCTACTATAACTACATCACCGTCCCCAACTGCGTAACCTACTAGGAGTATCTCAAAGTCGATTGCGGACGTGTATCTGTACGCGCCGCCCGTCTTTATATCCTCGCTGGAATACGTCTCAAAGTCTATGTAAATTGGGTTAATCATTTGTTCTAATTTTAAGGGCAAAAAAATAAGGCCCACCCGCTTCTACTCGGGCGGACCTCGCACATTTGATATAAAATAAAATCGGTTAATAAATAAAAATTAAAACTCCGTAAAATGTTATTCAAAATCACTTAAATCGCTTTCTCCTCCTTCATAATCGAAGTCGTTAACGCTTGCACCCCCGTCTAACCGATAATCGTCTGTAACTTTTTGAATCCCGTTAAGCCCGACACCGACTCCGCAACTAGTAGCGGATTTAAAGTACGTGAACAAACTTAGTGATGCGGCCCCCCATGAACCTGAATACATATCTTCTTTAACCGTAATCGGCCGTTTATGCTTGTCAATAACAATCGGCGCACCGTTCTTTTCCTGTCTCTTGGCGTTCAATACCCACATATCTTCGTACTCTGTGTCCCCTTTTTTATCTCCGTCCGTTAGCGGGTTCCGCCAGCCTTCCGGTATTCTGCCCCTTAATTTCGGGTTATCGGCTAAAAATTCGGCTGTCAATTCCTTTATAGCCCTCTTAATCTCGTTCACCTGCTTGGTGTCTGATTTAGGGATAAGTATTGATACACTGTAATAGTTCGTATTTCCGTCCATAATCGGAGCGGCCTCAAATACTCTTACATAGGAAAATCTCACGTTCTTTAAAATCAATTTTTTACTCATGTCTTTAAAATTTTATAGGTTTTTTAATTCGATTCAAAGATATATCTTTATTTTTATATCCTGTAATCGCTTTACTTGTTTTAATATTCGTTAGCTTTCGATATCGAAATCGCTTAGCGGGTTAATCTCGTCCCCTGGCGCGCTGTCTGGGACTAGCTTAGGGTTGCCCGGCTTGGACTTTACGTACTGTCCGTAGAGAGCCGAAAATTGTTTTTTCCCTACTAGCTTCTCGAGGTCTCCAATACCTTTCAATTTGATGTTAAAAATCTCATCTTCTAGGTATTTTTTGGTTAACAGGTCTTGCCGTATGGCTTCTTCATCAGTTATCACCCTGCTAGACCTTCCCGCGACCAATTTGTAGCCTTTCCACTTGCGGCCCCTTAGCGCCTCATCATACACGAACTTGTTGACACTCTCTAACCAACCTTTGTACTTGTCTATCTTTTCTATAAGGTCGCAAATCTCGTCCTCTGTGAGTAGTTCCGGGTATTCGTACCTGTCGAAGTCATTTACTACCGCCTCGTACTGTTTCCGGCACTGCGCCTTTACCGGGCAAAAACCGCACCAATCACCCAATTTTTGCTCGCCCTTTCCGGCGAACGCCTTTTTTGCGGTTGGTTTCAGAACCTCATCAGCCCACTGTAACAAGTCGTTAGCTGATATTTCCCACACATCGAAATGATTTAACCGTACTTGTGCTATTACTAGGCGGATAGTCTTTATAGACGGTTTCCCCTTAATCGCTCCAAGTGCATACAACATCATTTGTGTGTTGCGCTCTGCGTAGACTTTAACGCCTTCCCCGTACTTCAAGTCGATAACTATCAGCGTATCACGCCCCACTAATTGACAGTCAACAGAGCCGAAGCATTCCGGCGCGTATTCGGAGATATCTACTTTTTCCTCTAACAGCAATTTGCACGCCCCGTCCGACTTTTCAAGGTCATAATTCTCATTCATCACGAAATCGCAATAATTGCGGGCGTGCTTGAACATTTCTTGTTTAAATAGCGGGTGCATCAAATGGTCGTCTTTAAGTTCCGGAAGTTCTTCCCCGAACGGGTCGGGTTCCCATACTCCGGCATTCCATTGCGCTAGGCAATACTCACAAATCTCGTGAAATAGAGTGCCCTCCTCGGCATATACACTTGACTTGTTTTCTGCGTTCTCCGCTAGCCTAGCCGAAGGAGTGCAATTCAACCAACGGCTAGATGAGCTAGGGGATAATAGCGCATGTGCTCTTTCGCTATGATTCTGTATCATTACAAGTTTTCTTCTATGTACTTGATAAAGTCGGCGTAATTCTCGGCGGGAAGTGAAGGGAAAGACGTTGCACCCACATATCCGAATGCGTCCTTTACCACATCCCTACGACCCTTATTTAGCGCCTTCATTGCGACGGCCTTGGCCTGTTCGATTGTGACGGGTTCTTTAGCGGGTTCCGGTTCTTTAGCGGGTTCCGGTTTTTTAGCTGGTTCCGGTTTTTTAGCTGGTTCCGGTTCTTTAGCTGGTTCCGGTTCTTTAGCTGGTTCCGGTTCTTCCTTTTTAACCGCTCTACGTCTAGTAGTCTTTTTAGCTTCTTCTTTCTCGGCGGCTAATTGTTCCTTTACCGCCTCAATAGATTCGGCAATACTCTCACCCTTTTTAAGCTCCTCTACGGGCTTTTCTTCCTCACATGCACAATTACCCGGTTTAGGTTCTGCAAATCCCTGTACGGGTTCAATTGCGTGCCTTACGTTAATCTTTGCAAGGTTGTTCAGATACTCGGCGGTTGCCTGTAACATACTCGGGTTCTCGTTCTCGGTGTTCAGTTCAAAATTAATTCTCATTTCTTTTCAAAATTTAAAAGTTTGTCCAATATTTCATTACGTGATATACGTATCTTTCCGGCTGCGTTTTCAAATCTAGTAAGATTTCCGGTTTGCAACTGGTACCGGATAGCGTTTTCCGTGCACCCTACGATGCGTGCGGCCTGTGCTACTGTCAGTAGGTCATTTTCTCTTTTTTCTTCCATTTCTTTTCCAATTTTCTTTTGTTTCCTTCATTGTTCTGAATTGCCCTTTCCGCGAATATAAGTAGTCTATAAAGGCGCGTTGGCGCGCTTGCTCGTAGACGGATAGATACTTGTCGGCGTTCGGCAGGATAAAGCCCCGGATGTTATATTCAAATCTTTTTCCGGCTTCTTCTTCCTCTAGTTCCTTTGCAAATACTTCCGCTATGCTAACAGCGCCTTTGCGCCCGTATAGCTCATTTATCGTCCACAGGTTAGGACATTCAAAGATTCGCTTTTTTACCGTATCGTAGAAAAACTTTTCTAGTCGGTAAATTTTTAAATATCCCATATCTAGTAATTATTAGTCCGATTCTCCGGCCTTCCGGAATAGTGCTATAAAATTTAGTAGGGTTTACAGTTTTTGTCGTTATAAGGATTCCGGCTTTATAGCTTCAATTAAGCGGATACCGCACCGTCTTTTCAAATGAATTGGGATACCGTCCGTGTTTCCCTTCTCACCCCCTTTGGTTACGATTGGCGGGGTTCTCATTTCCTTATCGACGTTGCAAAGATACGGCTTATTTTTGAACTACAAAACATTTTCCGAAAAACTTTGTGTATTTAACTACGATTAACAATTTTGCGGGGTGTCACAGATACATTGCTAGCGTCACAGATGAAGAATGACGCCTAACGTGCAGTAGTTCAGCAAGTTAGGCGTCATGTCACAGATGTAACGGCATTTTCCCTATTAGTTTAAAATGAAAATATACTATATACGATTTGATATATATTAACATTTATAGCACTTTTCTATTTTATCTCTATACGATTTATCTATTACATCTATTACACTAGCCATAAGTACTTGATTTACTGCACGTTTAGTGTCACTGATGAAAAATGTTTATCTGTGACAGCAAAAAGTTTGTAACTTGATACACAGCTAGTTATGTGTCACAGATAGGTGTAATAGATAGGTTGCAATTGTAAATATTTTTAGTCGAATTTTGCCGAAAACCTAATACGAAGCGTATTTTTCGGATTCTTGTTCGAGACGGTGGTATAGGGTTTCGGTTTGCCGATTCTAAAGAAAAGGAACTTCTTTTGTCTGACGTGCGTAATTACGTCTAGCGAATCAGTGCAATGTACCTCTAATTTCGTACTGTCCGGAAGGCTCTCAACCTTTATATCGTTCCAACCGTCATTATAGTGCGCGGTTCTTTTCGTCCCGGTAGGGTCTACTACGATCTTTATTACTGTGTCTATTCTCGTAACGGTCTCGGTGCGTGTGGCATTCTTTAGTTCCCGGTTCTTTATTCCTAGCTCGCGTACCTTATTATTAAGGTCTGCATTAAACATTTCTAGCTCTGATTTCTCTAGGGTCAGAGTATTCACACGTTCCGCGAAATCTCCCGCCGTGGACTTGTATTGCATCGCCTTGGTGCTTACCGCCTCTATATTCCAATCTAGGCGGTCTATCTCGGCTCTCTGCTTCCGTATCTTACCGAACGCGAAGAAAAGCAATATAGCCGCCAGTGCGACGGCTAATATTAGTATTTGGTTTAGCCCGCTCATAAGTGTAGTACTTGTCTTTTAACGTTATTCTTATCATATGAGATGTGCACCCACTTGTATTTTTTCTCGTCTATGAGTTGACAAAATGGTAGGTTCAATTCCTGTGCCAAATCGAATAGTTTTTTATTTTCCTCCGGGCTGCCTGCGGTTATGTCTGCGGCCTGGCCCCTTTGGTGCTGTGACGTTTTTACGCCCCCTACCGCCGCGTTAAGCCTCGGCGACCTATAACCGCTAGTTACCGTTATCGGGTGCCCGTATGCCTTCCGTAGCGGGTCTAGTACGTTACTTATCAATCCTTTCAGATTTGCTTCCGCTTCCGGGGTCGGTGTGTTGTCTATCTTCCGGGCTTCCGCCGTCACCGACCTTGTTAATTCCTTCACTGTGAAATACTCCATTCTTTGATTTTTTTATAAATTCTACATACTTAGTGTTAATCAGCATGTCCAACACTGCTATAAATTCGTTATCTGGCTGTATCAACTTGAAATTACGAATAATATTCTTCGCATACACAAGTGCAAATAACGTTGTTAACAGTCTCAGAACGTGCGTATAGTCCCCTTCCGGTTGTATAAGCCTTGCCGCCGCCGCCGTGAAAGTGATAACTATCGCGGCTATCGCATACTCAAAAAATGCATGGAATGCTTTCCGGTGTGAGTACGGTTTTCCGGCTCTTAAATCCGCTACAAGGCCTACCACGAAATTCAGCGCGCCAAATAGAACTATAAGTACAAAAAATGTCATAACGTCGTTGGTTACTGACATAATAAAGGCGATAGCCGATATTCGCGCCGCGTCTAGTATCCCGTCCATTATTACCTTATTAAACATATTCTACCTTGTACCCGGTTACACTCGCACGAATCTTTTAACAGCCTGTCTTTTCGGAGTTGCTCCAAAAGAGGCACTATAAATTGGTCCGCCTTCCCCCGCTCGGCCTCGAATCTCTTGGCCTTGTTGACGTCCGGCAATATGTAACTGCCTAGATAATTCTGTATCTTAATTCCACTTGCCGTGCTGTTCTGTTCGCTGGTCTGCACGTAGCGAGCGAAAGCGTAATAACATATAACGGTGTCTAGGCCTGCGTAATTATCGTTATCCGGCTTGTATTCTTGTGGAGTTGCCTCGTAGGTCATACAAATTTGGGGCTTGACATCTAGTAGGTCAGCCTCATAAAATGCTTTCTCTAGGTCGGCATCTTTGACGTCGGCCGCTAGAGAAAACAAACTTCTTAATCTTGCAATAGGATATGCCATACTTATACGGTTTGTTCTCCGGGTTTCGTGGCGGCTGTATCCACCGATTCCCCTTCGAGATTGTTATTTATATTAGTAATTGCAGTATCTAGGTCAAAGATGTACGCCAAATCTCTAGATATGCGTTCACGTACTCGGGATAGCGAGCGCCTGTACACTTTCTGCATCTCTTTAACCACTTCCCCGGAAGCATTCGCAAAGTTAATTAATGATGAATCTATTAGCGGGATAGGGATAGTATAACACGCTATTGCAATATCTTTCCGTAACGGTTCGGAATACTTTTCGTACAAATCTGCATCTATCGGTGTTCCCACCTGTTCCACTCTGATAAATGGTTTGTCCGATATGCCTACGGCTGTGTCACGTACCGTTAATACCGCTCCGGTCCCCTCAACGCCCATCATATTTGTAAGGGCCTCGCGGAAATCGTCTTGTTCCCTGTCTGATTCAAAATCTCCGTGCGTAACTATGCTACATGCGTGGAACCCTCTAGATAATACGTTCTCCACATACATGGCGTTTCCGCGTTCCGCCGCCATTTCGGGCTGCACCGCGTGAAACGGACTGGTAGGATAGGGTACACGGTTCGAAAAATTGCTATAATACAGTTGTCCCGGGTGATTCTCGATTCCTCCGTATTCCTCACATTCTTCGGCAAATTTAGCCGGGTTGAATGTGGGGTATATCTTTCCGGTTTTGCTGTTAGTGTCCTTCAGCATCCCCCTGTCCCAGTTATCAAATACTAACCATTTGTTTACGCGGCTATTCTCCTTGTAATTCTTGTTAAGTACTGCGCGGACATAGCCGAACGGAACAGGGTACACCGCTTTCGGCTTGTAGTCGCCTCCGTACTGCACTATCAGCGCATAACCGCGAAATCTCGGAATGTCCTCCCCGATAAATTCCAGTATGTCGTTCATGTCCTGCCCGTTATCGTTCGTCATACGGGCGAACTCTTCCACGGCAAAGCCTTCACATACTATATTCTCGGCGGCTTTTGCCACGCACGCCGTAGCGGTTTTGCTAGCGTCTATAAGGTTAGCTATCCTTTGCGGGTACAGGTTATCCGCATCATAGCTAACAACCCCTTCCGCCTGTCGCGGAAGTAGGTTAATAGCCTTGCGGACTGCTAGATATATTCTTTTTCCGTCTATCATGCCCTTTAAATTAATTATTCAAACTCGGAGATATCCGCATTTTCTGCTTCTTCTGCGGCCTTCTTTGCTGCTCTAGTAGCTGCGGCCTTCTTTGCGGCTGCGCTGCGTTTTGCTGCGGCAATTTCCTCCTCGGTCGGTTCTGCTTCCGGCTCGGTAGGTTCTGTTACTTCCGGCTCGGTAGGTTCTGTTACTTCCGGTTCTGTTACTTCCGGTTCTGTTACTTCCGGTTCTGTTA
>OHGH01000271.1_pt1 | contig 33903 bp, 26 predicted proteins | sample 1567801 | NCBI WGS metagenome assembly OHGH01 (sample SAMEA3879519, study PRJEB24766) | human gut metagenome | biome: human-associated habitat; feature: feces | place: USA | collected 1985/1987
ACTAAATAAATACAAGTTCTTTTTTGCCCTAGAGCAAAGAACATAAAGAAGTTTACATGTCTCATTTCTTCTACATAATTTTTTTGTTGGATTCATAATATAGTCCCAATGGGGCAGATAACCGTTTAATAACCCAGCAGCAATAACCGTAGTATATTCTTCACCTTTAACTCCGTGTAGAGTCGATATTACCACACCATTTTTATCTCCAAAATACTTACTGATTGATTCAAAATCTGTGGCGAGTGAATATTTCTTCACTCTTGATTGAATCTCATCAAAAAAGGATTCTTTTAACTCTGACAACGATGCTTCTTTACTTATGCGTATATTTAATAATGCAAAAACTTTTTCTATTGCAGCCTCTAAGCAAGTTATTCCATCCGCGTCTATGTGACGGCAACAATTAACAGCAGAAAGGACATCATAACTTTGGACATCATCAGGCACCATAATTCTAAAATCATCCCTAATAATTGAAATAAATTCAATGGCAATCCGCTTTCTTAGTTTGACATTTTTACCAGCAGGCATAAATAGCAGTTTTGCTATCAAAAATAAAGGATTCATTGGATTATACTTTATCGGAGAAATATCTGGTGCGTCAAACGAAATATCAGGAAGTAGTAAGCGCAGTTTCCCCGAAAGATCAAACAGCATAAACCATTGAGGTGCAATAACACAAATTTCCTCGGCCTTTGTTCCTTTTCTAAGTTCTTTTTTTATTAGTTCTGCAATTTTAGATGCTAAATCTGTATAATAAACAGAATCAAAAAAATGTATTTCACCATGTTCATCTTTATATTTCGCAACTGAGTGTGCGTCAGTTTTAGAGATTTCAAATCTGCTATATAAATCCACCAATCTCTGAGTAGAACGATAACATCCTTTAAGCGACAGAGAATCAAAATTTATTTCGTAAAGAGTTTCCAATTCTTTTTTGCCTTTTGCTACACCTCCTAAAGAACTATAAATAGCCTGATTGACATCCCCTACAAACATTAAAATTATTGACTTATTTGCTTTATAAATGGTTGATAATATTGAGTATTGAAGTTCATTTGTATCTTGAAATTCATCCACCAAAATGCTGCTTATAACCGATGCTATATTTGAGCCGATAAACGCACACGAAGCTAATAATTCTTCAGAGATCAAGAGAATAGCATCAAAATCGATTTCTTTTTTTTCTTTCAATACACGTTTATACTCTGTTCTAACATTCTCATATTGAAAAGGATCATCATAATAGTTGAGGTGCATTCCCAGTCTCTCTGCTATCTCCCGCCCATACGCTTTTTTAGAATAATCGTCTATAATTCGGTATCCCTTACACAATCTCTTTGAATACATGGCATAAGGACGAATAATAAAATGCATACAAAATTGATGAATAGTACCTGCCCAAATGCTTGACTGATCAATGTTCATCCCTTCTAAGCGGTTGGTAATTTCTTCGGCCGCACGATTAGTGTATGTAATTGCTATTTTTATCTTCTTTGAAGCTGGGTCTCGAAGCACTTGGTATGCTAATCGATGTGTGAGAGTACGAGTTTTTCCACTTCCAGGGCAAGCAGTCAACAAAATATTATTTTGGGTCGAACATGCAATCTGCTGTTCTGGTGAAAGCGCCTCAAGTATACTCCCCATACTATCAAACATTTAGACCACCCGCCTTAGCTATAAATAGTGAAACCATATCCTCCGGAAATTCAGCACAGAATTTTTTTATGGTCGTTTGAATTTCTTTTGAACTCTTTGCTTCTTTAAATTCTGCTTTTAAATCATCAAAATCACTATCCGGGAGATATTGTTCAAAAGAATATTGTACCATTTTCCATAATAATTTCTCAGACAAAATGTCCTTTGCCGCAAATACAATTGCATCGAGAATATACATCGGAATTACAGCACGAGCATCAATCGTCTCAGCAAGCAATGTTGCATACCAACCCTTTTTAATATTGTTTGCAACAGTCATTACGGAATCATATCGTTCCGCTTCTGTTCCTGACTTAATAGTTGAAACGTGTCTCTCTATCACAGCAGCATCCTTATATGTGTTCCTTATGACTGAGCACACAAAATCTTTATTACTTTCTTCGCTTACAAAATCAACTTCTAGTGTATGCGGCGCATAAAATGCACTAACATAAGGATTTTCACCAAAGAGCTGGGATAACTTTTTTCTTCGTGAGGCACCTCGATCCATTGCAGTCTGGTTTGACTTTTTTGCGCCTTCAACAACTACATCCAAATCTGTCACGATGGAGCACTTTCGCTGTAATCGTGATTCATCAAAAATACATGCAACATTTTCAAATCCAACACTTCCAATGTTAATCAAACCAATTCCCATCTCATCAAGAGACACTCCAAGGACTTTTTTTGTCAATGCTGGAATCAGTATTTCTTCACCATCCCCCTCAACCAATATGACTCCTTTAGAAAACAATAAAACACTTCGTTTTGCATCTAAATATCTTGATAAAATTTTCGCAAAAGAAATTCCCTTGCATTCTAAAACATCTGTTCCAAATCGATCCAACCCATTGGTAGGCTTCATTACAAGCGATGTCTGTTCATCAACTTTCTTCATTACATTTACTTTTTCAATATCTGAAACTTCAGAAAGATGAGTTGAATGTGTGGACATCACAACCTGCGTATAGGTATGTGCAACTTGGAGATTATTAAACAATGTTTTCTGGATATGTGTATGAATATGAGCCTCAGGTTCTTCGATAATCATAATATTGAGAAGTTCTCGATTACGATTAACTTCAAACTCAACTAGTTTCATAGCAATATACAGAATATTAAGATGCCCTAACCCCAACAAATCTATATCCGCTTGATTAGACGGAGAAATCGTCAAATATCTAGCAAGTGTCGCAAAATCTTCTTTCAGCCGTGACTCTAATTTGATTTCAGGAGAATAAATCGCTCCAATCATTTCGAGTAATTTGCGGTTCACCTGCTTTCCAATATCAGAAACTTGCGGAATATTAGCTATTTTTGCATTTAATTCTGAAATTTTTTTCTTTATATCATCAATATCGTTTTCTTTAATATCTCCCTCGATAGTGTCAATAATTTGGCGTATAGGATTTTTAGGCTTTCTAAGCTCTGACTCAACATCTCGGAGTGCATCAATAAATACTGTTGATATATGTTGCCACACATTCATAATGTCTATTTTACAACCAAGCACGGATTGATCATCATCTTCAGGATTCACATACTGCCCTGCACAAATATCTCCAACTATAGACTTATATATATTTTCATCGGTGAAATCCGCCTGTGAACGTGCCGTATAATAGAATTCATAATCACTTAATTTTATTTGAGATCTAACTGATTCAAATGTCCCATTTTGAGCAGCTTCAGCCAATTCTATTCTTTTGGTCCTACACGGACGAATAAAAAGTGAAACAGTTCCAAAGTCTTTATCTGTACAGCGAATATATGATTTCAAGAAATCAATATTTTCTTGCTCAGGAGTTATTTCGGCACAAAACTCATTGTGTTTATCTTCATTCGAGATTTCATCAAAAAATGCAGATATTATTATCCAATGCCCCTTCCAATCACCAAGAGCATATGAAAAGTCCGTTTCCTTAAGGCGTTTTGTATTGTAATAGTAATTATCATCAAGAAGAATCCGGATAGCAGTCAAAGCATTGGATTTACCAGAATCATTTTCTCCAATTATGGTATTAGCTCCCTTTGAAAATTCAAAACGTACATTTTTGAGATTTTTGAAATTTACAATCTGAACGTATTTTAGATACATATTTCTCTCCTTATGCTGTTCTATATACTATAAATGTTCTCTTAGTACGGTGCCTTTTTTGCTATATATAGTATACCTCATCCAACACTGTCTTTCAATTTATTTGCACGGTACTCACACTTCATGTTTTGTCAGACACCCGAAAAGCCAAAACAAACTTATTTTATATTCCATTTTGAATTAAATACTTCATATTTACCCAACAACTAGCTGCTGCAAGCAACACTTATTCAGTAATGGCGATACTTTCTTACAGTCCCAAAGCCCCGCATCAATTGTTCTGCTGTCACACGCATAGCCGGTAATGAGCCTGCCATTATCTGTTTTCTTTGGATTGGTCACATAGTCGATGATGTCACTGATCGCCCGACTCTCTGTGCGGCCTTTGCCGACATGAAGCGGCATGATTCTTGTAGTTGCCATTATTATCCCTCCTTGCAAAAAATAGCGGTCTGTAAAATCAGACCGCCGTAGGTATATTTTTTATCATTTAGTCTCAATTTTAGAGCATATCAGCAATTAAGGAGAGTTCATCGGTTGAAGTATATTGGAAACCGTTTCTTGTGGTTCGCCCACTTTCACTAAATAAGTACAAATTCTTTTTAGCTCTAGAGCAAAGAACATAAAGAAGCTTATAGGTTTCATTTTTTCTGCACAATTTTTTTATGGGATCCCGAATATAGTCCCAATGCGGTAGGTATCCGTTCAACAGACCAGTTGCTATAACTGAAGTATATTCTTCGCCTTTAACGCCGTGAAGCGTAGAAATTACCACACCATTTTTTTCTCCAAAATACTTACTGATTGAATTAAAATCTGTGGAAAGCGCATACCTATCTACTCTTGAGCGAATTTCATCAAAAAAAGAATTTGTTAATGCTGACAAAGCTGCTTCTTTGCTTATTCTAACATGTAGAATTGCAAAAAACCTTTCAATTGCGGAGCCTAAACAGGTTATGCCATCTGCATCTGTGCCGCGACAACAATTAACAGCGGAAAGGACATCATAGTTTTGTATATTATCAGGCACCATGATTCTGAAGTCATCTCTAACGATTGAAATAAATTCAGTTGCAATTCGCTTTCTTAAAGTCACATTTTTCCCGGATGGAAGAAATAGCAATTTCGCTATCAGAAACAAAGGATTCATGGGATCATACTTTATTGGAGAAATATCTGGTGCATCAAATGGAATGTCCGGAAGTATTATACGTAGTTTTCTAGATAGATCGAACAACATACCCCATTGAGGAGCAATAACACAAATTTCCTCAGCCTTTGTTCCATTTTCAAGTTCTTCCTTTATTAAGGCTGCAATTTCAGATGCCAGATCTGTGTAATAAACGGAATCAAAAAAATGTATTTCACCAGGTTCATCCTTATGCTTTGCAACTGAGTGAGCTTCAGTTCTAGAAACTTCGAATCTGCTATATAAATCCACCAATCTCTGAGTAGAACGATAACAGCCTCTTAGTGACATAGAATCAAAATCTGTTTCATAAAGTGTTTCTAGCTCTTGTTTGGTTTTTGCCACTCCACCTAAAGAGCCATAAATAGCTTGATTAGCATCACCCACAAACATCAAAGTTATTGACTTATTTGCTTTATAAATTTTTGACAATATCAAGTATTGAAGTTCATTGGTATCTTGAAATTCATCCACCAAAATACTACTTATGACTGATGCTATATTTGAACTAATAAATGGGCAAGACGACAGCAATTCCTCTGAAAGAAGCAGAATTGTATCAAAATCGATTTCCTTCTTTTCCTCTAATAAGCATTCGTATTCAGTCCTAATGTTTTCGTATTGAAAAGGATCATCAAAATTTCTAAGGCGTATGCCAAGGCGCTCCGCTATCTCATGTCCATACTTTTTCTTACAATAATCGTCAATGATTTGATAGCCCTTACAAAGCCTTTTTGAATACATGGCATAAGGACGAATGATATAACGCATACAAAACTGATGAATTGTACCTGCCCAAATGCTTGATAGGTCAATATTCATGTCTTCTAAACGGTTGATAATTTCTTCAGCGGCACGATTAGTATATGTAATTGCTATGTTTATCTTTCTTGAATCTGATTTTTGGAGTACCTGGTATGCCAATCGGTGTGTGAGTGTACGAGTTTTACCACTGCCTGGGCAAGCGGTCAACAAAACATTATTTGGAGCTGTACATGCAGCCTGTTGTTCAGGGGAAAGTTCCTTAAGTATGTCATCTACACCCTCAAACATTCAGACCACCTGCCTTAGCTATAAATAAGGAGACCATATCATCTGGAAACTTATCGCAGAACATTTCTATTGTCTCTTTAATTTCTTTTGAGCTCCTTGCTTCTTTAAATGCAGTTTTCAAATCGTCATAGTCTTCATCCAAATTGTAAGTATTAAAGGAATAGCTTGCCATTTTCCACAATAATTTCTCGGACAAAATGTCTTTTGATGCAAATGCAATTGCATCGAGAATATACATTGGGATCGTGGCAGCATCATCGATCTTTTCAGCGAGCAATGTTGCGTACCAGCCCTTTTTGATATTCTTTGCCACAGTCATTACCGAGTTATATCTTTCTGCTTCTGTCCCTGATTTAACTGCTAAAACATGTTTCTCTTTTGTAGCAGCATCTTTATATGCACGCTTTATGATCGCGCAAATAAAACGTTTGTTGTTATCTTCGCTTGCGAAATCGACTTCAAGGGTATGCGGGGCATAGAATGCACTAACATAAGGATTTGCATCAAAGAGCTGGGACAACTTTTTTCTTCGTGAGGCACCTCTATCCATTGCAACCTGGCTTGACTTTTTTGCCCCATCAACTACTACATCCAAATCTGTCACGATGGAGCACTTTCGCTGTAATCGTGATTCGTCAAAAACACATGCAACATTTTCAAATCCAACACTTCCAATGTTAATCAGACCAATTCCCATCTCATCAAGGGACACTCCAAGGACTTTTTTGACCAACGCTGGGATCAGTATTTCTTCACCGTCTCCTTCAACCAAAATAACCCCTTTAGAAAACAATAAAACACTCCGCTTTGCATCTAAATATCTCGATAGTATTTTCGAAAAAGGTATCCCTTTATATTCTAAAACATCTGCTCCGAACTGATCCAATCCATTGGTAGGTTTCATTACAAGCGATGTCTGTTCATCAACTTTTTTCATGACATTGACCTTTTCAATATCTGATACTTCAGAAAGATGAGTTGAATGTGTGGACATCACAACTTGGGTATATGTATGTGTAACTTGGAGATTATTGAATAAGGTTTTCTGAATATGTGTGTGAATATGAGCTTCTGGTTCTTCAATAATCATAATATTGAGAAGTTCGCGATTACGATTAACCTCGAATTCAACCAGCTTCATAGCAATATACAAAATATTAAGATGCCCTAATCCCAACAAGTCTATATCCTTCTGATTGGAAGGAGAAATCGTCAAATACCTAGCAAGTGTAACAAAATCTTCTTTTAGCCGTGACTCTAACTTGATTTCTGGCGAATAAATTGCGCCAATCATTTCAAGTAATTTTTGGTTTACCTGACTCCCAATATCAGAAACCTGAGGAATATGAGATATTTTTTGGTTTAGTTCGGAAATTTTTCTCTTTATATCATCGATATCAGTTTCTTCAATATTTCCTTCAATAGTGTCAATAATTTGGCGGATGGGGTTTTTCGGTTTTCTAAGTTCTGACTCAACATCGCGAAGAGCATCGATAAATACTGTTGATATATGCTGCCATACGTTCATGATATCGATTTTACTACCAAGAACAGATTGATCGTCATCCTCAGGGTTTACATACTGGCCAGCGCAAATATCTCCAACTATAGATTTATATACATTTTCGTCTGTAAAATCTGCCTGTGAACGTGATGTATAATAAAATTCGTAGTCACTTAATTTTATTTGAGAACGAACTGACTCAAATGTACCATTTTGAGCAGCTTCAGCCAATTCTATTCTTTTTGTCCTACACGGACGAATAAAAAGTGAAACAGTTCCAAAGTCTTTATCTGTACAGCGAATATATGATTTCAAGAAATCAATATTTTCTTGCTCAGGAGTTATTTCGGCACAAAACTCATTGTGTTTATCTTCATTCGAGATTTCATCAAAAAATGCAGATATTATTATCCAATGCCCCTTCCAATCACCAAGAGCATATGAAAAGTCCGTTTCCTTAAGGCGTTTTGTATTGTAATAGTAATTATCATCAAGAAGAATCCGGATAGCAGTCAAAGCATTGGATTTACCAGAATCATTTTCTCCAATTATGGTATTAGCTCCCTTTGAAAATTCAAAACGTACATTTTTGAGATTTTTGAAATTTACAATCTGAACGTATTTTAGATACATATTTCTCTCCTTATGCTGTTCTATATACTATAAATGTTCTCTTAGTACGGTGCCTTTTTTGCTATATATAGTATACCTCATCCAACACTGTCTTTCAATTTATTTGCACGGTACTCACACTTCATGTTTTGTCAGACACCCGAAAAGCCAAAACAAACTTATTTTATATTCCATTTTGAATTAAATACTTCATATTTACCCAACAACTAGCTGCTGCAAGCAACACTTATTCAGTAATGGCGATACTTTCTTACAGTCCCAAAGCCCCGCATCAATTGTTCTGCTGTCACACGCATAGCCGGTAATGAGCCTGCCATTATCTGTTTTCTTTGGATTGGTCACATAGTCGATGATGTCACTGATCGCCCGACTCTCTGTGCGGCCTTTGCCGACATGAAGCGGCATGATTCTTGTAGTTGCCATAAAAAGCCCTCCTCTCAAAATATTTTCGCTGAACTCTTTGTGCCTATCGTTGAAATAAACTCTCCTTATGGGTATAATATAAAGAAACTACCAATACCTCAAAGGGGAGATTTTATGATAGAACAGCTCATTGCTGAAGCAACCGAATGTGATTTCAAAGTTGCTCTCGAAACAAAAAAGCCAAAAAGCTGGTTAAAAAGTGTCAGTGCCTTTTCCAATGGAATCGGCGGCACTCTGTTTTTCGGAGTCTCCGATGACCGGGAGCCTATCGGCTTGTCCGATGTTCAAAAGGATGCTGAAGCGATCAGCCGCTTAATCAAAGAACGTATCACACCATTACCGCAGTTTATCTTAAAGCCATTGCAGGAAGATGGTAAAAACCTGTTGGCTCTGGAGGTTTCTCCTGGCCGCAGCACCCCATATTATTACAAGGCAGACGGCGTGATGGAAGCATATATCCGTGTTGGAAATGAAAGCGTAATTGCCCCTGATTACATTGTGAATGAATTGATCTTAAAGGGAACCAATCAGTCCTTTGATACCCTAACAACAGACGCGGTAAAAAAGGATTACAGCTTTACACTTCTGGAAGCAACCTATCTGGAACGGACCGGTCTCCGCTTTGAGCCATCCGATTATGTTTCCTTTGGTTTGACTGATAAAAATGGACTCCTGACCAATGCCGGAAAACTCATGACCGATCAGCACACGGTTTATAACTCCCGTATGTTCTGTACCCGGTGGAATGGCTTGGAAAAAGGCTCTATCTTTGATGATGCGCTGGACGATAAAGAATACGAGGGAAATTTGATTTATTTACTGAACAGCGGCAGTGAATTTATTCGCAATAATTCCAAAGTCCGTTTTGTCAAAAAGGCACAGTATCGTGTAGACAAGCCGGATTATGCTGAACGAGCTGTGACAGAGGCTCTTGTCAATGCGCTTATCCATCGTGATTATATTGTGCTTGGCAGCGAAATCCATATTGATATGTTTGATGATCGGGTGGAAATCACATCTCCGGGCGGTATGTTTGGCGGCGGCTCAATTCAGGAATACGATATTTACAGTATTCGTTCGATGCGACGAAACCCTGTGATTGCTGACCTGTTTCACCGCATGAAGTACATGGAACGCCGTGGAAGTGGTCTGCGCAAAATCGTCAGTGAAACTGAAAAGCTGCCTGGATACACAGAGGCATATAAGCCCGAATTTTCCTCAACAGCGACAGATTTCAGAGTCATCTTGAAAAATGTAAACTACAACATGTGCGGTGCTTCCGTACATGATGCCGCACATGATACAGCACATGATGCCGCACATGATACATCTGTGATCCGCAAGCAAAACTTGCTATTGGAATTTTGTGCAGATCCTAAAAGTCGAGATGAAATGCAAGCATATATTGATGTTTCCAGCCGTTCTCACTTCAGCAAATATTACCTCAAGCCTTTATTATCTTCTGGTAAACTTGAAATGATGTTTCCAGACAAACCCAAAAGCAAAAACCAGAAATACACTACCGTTCATTCCAAATAACCAAGAAGCAGGACATTGAGTCTCATCTCTCATTGTCCTGCTTCTTTTTCATTCCAAATTATATTCACATCATTTACCCATACACCCAATCCTGTATCGCAAATTTCAAATTCTGCACCTTGCCCAGCATCCAGATTGCAGCCAGCGGTAGCCCCATTGGGCTAATCAAAAATGCCATAACCAGCAAAATTGCACCATTCTGCGGGGAATAGGTAATAATCACAGCCATGCCAAGCAGAGCAATTACCGTGCTTAGTAGACCAAGCACCAGACCGGATATGTAGATCAGCCCCGTGCAGAGCCAGACAAAAAGCGTCAACACCAAAATGACCGGTGCAGTTACGATCATCAGCAGACATTTCAAAATCTTCATTCCTGTTCCTCCTTCCAACGCTCCAGATGCCGTTTGCACAGGATATCCGCTTCTCTCTCATCATCTTCCGTCACTTCCCATTTTCCTCTGGTCAGCTCAATCTCCAAATAAGTCCGGTAATCATCGGCTAAGAGGTCGAACAGTTCCTTGGGAGTATGGCACACCTTGCCAGAGCAATAGTGAAAATCTTGGTCAAATTCAACTCTTACACATCCATGGCGGCTGATATAAACTTCTATGGTCTCGTCTGCGGTCAGGTAATCCGCAAAAATCTCCATCACCTTTTCAAAGGTCAGCATCTGTTTCACTCCTTTGCTACGCTTCTTATTCTACTCATATTATCCGGTACGGACAGGCAAAAGACAAGGATACCGGCAAAAAGAAAAAGCAGCATTATAAACCCGCCCGGTCTCATGCACTTTGCGGGTCAGCTGATTCAAGTTGTTGCTGCTTCGGCGCATCAGGGAGACCAACTCCTTCAGCTCCGGCAGTTCCAGCTTGACCACATAACCATCCAGCGCCATTTTCCGCAGATAAGCGCTCAAATTCTCTGTCCCGTATTGCTGCATCTTTTGATGGATCAGTTCCAGTTCTTCTGCGGACACCCAAAACAAAACCGACACATCCCGCTTGCGCTTTGCCATGGTTATCGCTCCGGCTCCCGTTTTTTCGGGGCGGCAGACTTATGGGCGGGCAGCTCCTGTTTGAGCTTATCCCGTACTGAGGGACGGGACGGTTCCAGTTTTTCTCTCTGGGTACGGCTGCGCTGCTGTTCTTCACGCACCAGATCAATAAAACCATCCAGCACAGCAGAGTGGCTGTTTAAGGCATAACCACAACGGACGGTTTCGGGATTATCATTAGGAATGGTCTTAGCCCATTCTTTGTTTCGTCGGGAGTAGCGCGCATCCCAGTCCTGAAGCTGGACCGTGTTAGACAGAACCATAGACACACGCTCCATGCCATAGGTCTCGATCACACCCTTTGCCGCATCGTGGCTGAGATACATTCCGTCGAAGTGCTCCCGCACCGCCGCTTCAATGGACTCCTTGATCTCCAGCTCCAAGTTCCTGCACCTTACTGTTTCTAGTTTCTAATGCATTTGTTACACCTCGTGCTATATCCGGTGATTGAATATGAATCGATGTAACAACGGCAATCATATCTGCATCAAATCCAAAACGATAGTCACTATATCCAATTTGCCGAATTGTATCTCGAACAATCTTTTCAACATCAATTCCATCCAACGCACCACTTGAAACTTCGCCCATAACCGATATAATTCCCGTTGTTGCCGACACCTCACATGCAACTCTTGCATCAGGTTTTTTTCGAATAATTGCATCCAATATAGCGTCTGCAATCTGATCACAAAGCTTATCGGGATGCCCTTCTGTTACAGACTCCGATGTGAATAATTTTTTCAATTTTTCTTTCCTCCATTCTTTAGTAAATTTATTTTTGACATCTAAGCTCCGTATATTGAAAACAAACTGTTAACATCATCTTATGCCACCAATCTTCTCCTTTCTTTTGGCATATTATCGATTACCATATCTAATAGCTTTTCAACGTTATATCCTCTCTCTGCAGAATAATAAACTGGTCTTGACACCTTTACACCTGTCGCTTCGGCAAGCCTACTCCGAACAGAATCTGCCTTTCCTTCTAAAAATTCATGTAAAACACTATCTGGTCGATTCAATCGCTCATCCCAATGTCTTCCTTTCATCGCCATATCTGCCTGATTAATAGCAACTAAAACCCTGTCTATCTGAAAATTTGGTGCTACCACCTCATTCAACAGACGATATGTCGTTCCCATGTCTCTACCAGAACCATCCAGTATCACTAACACAGTGTCAATCAAACCATATCTGTTGTCATCCAAATAGTAATCCTTATATAATAAATCAACTAAATCCTTTGAATATCTTCTGTCACTTTCCACATTATCACCTAACCCTGGACTATCCCAAAATCGGAGGAGTTCATTTAATTCCATCGAACCAATATGTATGGTCTCAGGATCACAATTCCTTCCTACTTTCGCAACCTCATTTTCAAATAGCGCATTAATGGTAGATGACTTGCCAGCCCCCGTACCACCAACAACAAGCACATCTAAAGGCCTAAACCTTGCAACTCTTAAATTTCTATCTATATCATTAACTCTATATAATCTGTTCATAATGTACCTCCTTAACCAAACAATCCACCGATAAATCCGATGACTCCACCAACAACAGTTCCAATACCACGGCCAATAGTCTCCCCCACGCTGCCAAATATACCACCTATGGCACCACCAATATCTGCTCCCTTAGAAGCGCCTTCTGTGATGGATTCAAAGATGCTTTTTCTTGTTTCCTCACCATAATCAAGCAGTTCATCATCATCTTTCCACATTTCTGCGTCCTCATTAATGTTATTTGCGTATACTACTCTCTTCTCGGAAGGTGTAGCCTTTACGATGTAATACAAGAGCTTTGATAAGTTGTACGGTCTACCTTGTTCTCCTCCTTCTTCCTTATATCCCGCACTATAATAAATTGGCTCAATTCTAACACCTGTTGCCTCGTATACTCTGTCTCGAACCGAACAAACTTTCTCCTCCAAGAAGTTCACCAACTGCTGGTTAGGCTCATTCTTATCGTAATCCCAATTGCGTCCTTTCATCGCCATATCTGCCTGGTTAATAGCCACTAAAATTCTATCTTCCTTTCCCTTGCCAAGGTTTGGAATAATAACATTGTTAATAAGTTCATACGAAGTTCCTAAATCTCTGGTACCGCCATCTAGGATGACTAAAACCAAATCAATAAGGGCTTCTCCATTTTCATCAACTTCTGATAGTTTTTTAATAATATTCTTGGCGTGTCTGTTGTCTGCCTCTTTACCATCACCAAGTCCCGGCGTGTCCCATAATATCAGGTTGTCTAATTCATACTTCTCAATTTCCATTGTTTCAGGATCAACGCCAACTCCCACCTTGGCAACCTCGGTATCAAACATTGCGTTAATAGTAGAACTCTTGCCGCAGCCAGTAGCTCCTGTTATCATAATGTTCACCTTCTGATCTTTAAGTCTCATAACATTCTTTAACATCTTGTTCTTGTCATCCTCGCTAATATTAGCGTTCATAATGTCGTTCTGCATTGCTTCATAAATACTTTCTTTTCTCATAGTAAAATCCTCCATAAAATAAAATGATTAATTTGTTATTTGTTCTTAGTTCGCTTGCTCAACTGAGCTTGTCTATACTATACTCCCCTCCATAGGTAACTTCCAGTGAACAGTTATTTCATTTTTATGTTCCGTTTTATTTTATATTGTTGTCTTTTTGTTTGTTTTATGTTACCTTAAAAGTAACTAATATACATAAGGAGGTGTTTTCATGGGATTTATTGACGAAAATGGTTACCCATTAATCAATAAAGAGCAGAAAATCAGATTAGCACTGAGTGATAGAGTAAGGCTTACGATGGCTGAAGATATGGATGTCTTTGGAACGCCTAAAGCTGCAACATTTGTAAACACTGTATTTGCCAACTACAAATCTGAAGCAAAATCTTCTATCTCATTATATTTACAACAACGTGAAATTGAGTTAGACCGGCTGTTTACCGGTGCCAAATTAGATGCCATGAGCAAAAAAATAGCAATAGACCAGATTCTCTCCGCGGAAAAACAAGCCATTATAGATAAAATCTCCGAATATAGTGTAAGCAAGGGCGAAAGCAAGTTGTACCACATAAATGATAATAATGTTGAATATCTTCTTGAAGATTGTGATGAAGAACAATATTTTAGCCGTCCCAGTCTATATATACGCTCTATAATAGAAGAATACTGCGCTCTTCCCTTCATCAAGAGAGAACGAATTTACAGAAGGGATATTTACGAAACTATAGAGCGTGCATGCACGGAAAAAAGAATCCTAAAGATTAAAGCCAACTATTATGACAAGGATCAACTATTCTATGTTTATCCTTATAAAATAGTTCCTGATCCATTTCACACACAATCATACCTGGCATGCTACTCAAGAAAGGCTGAAGATGAAGAGAAAGATAAGATTGTCGCTTCGTTTTCAATGGCAAGAATTACTTCCCCAACCATGCTAACAAAGACTTTCCACTTGAACAAACACGAAATAACTAACATCGAAACACAAATAGCAAACTATTCCCCTGCATATCTTATTGGCAAGCCGGAACAGATAAAAGTTAAGTTAACTAAAAAAGGAAAGCAATCCTATCAATCAAGACTTTATTCTCGCCCTGAAAAGATAGAGTCACTTTCCACTGATGATGTATATGTTTTTAACTGCACACAGCAACAAATATATAATTACTTCTTTTCATTCGGTGCTGATGCCGAAATAATCAGCCCTGAATATCTTAGAAACCGATTTAGGAATGCCCATGAAAAAGCACTTGAGAAGTACTTGTAATATAATCTGCATAGTCCATGGTTATGGACTATGCAAGCTCAATTTGTAATGTATTCTGTGTTTCGTTAACTAACGATATTACGACATTAAACTCTTTTCCAACATGTGTACTTATAGGTGTTCCTGGATATTTTTGTAGCCACTTATTTTTACCAACTGTACAAGTATAATTCTTACCGTCAAGAAAAATATAACCCTTAATTCCTTTATTATTTTGTTCAGCAGCTACCATTACACATTTTTTTCCTTGTAATTCAATACTCACATTATCAAAAGACATTGCATAATATCGTCTTCTAACGTTCGATTTACGTATATTCTCTTCCTTTTTCAGTTCAGTTGCAACATCAACACATGCATTCGTTTTTGAAAGCATCTTTATAATTGAATCACAATGTTCATTAACGCTCGTCTTTGCTTCTGCTGATAAGAATTCTTCATGCCCATGAGCCATAGGATTTCTAGCGCTCGCACACAGTCTAAGCTTATATTCCCACTTATCCCAGACATCATGATTGAAAAATTGGCTAAACCATTCCTCCCAATAAAACTGAATAATACTTACTGCCACATCCATGCTACACACATCTAGCATGTCAACATCACACTTATACTCATTCATTGAATCCGCAATAAACTTATCGTATGTGTCAAGCATTCCAGCAGCACCTATTTTTTCAAATATATCAATCCATAAATCATAATCGATAAGTTCAACATTGTGATTTATCATAATCTGTTTTCTAACCATGGATTTAAGTTTCTTTTCCAATCCCAAAATAGCAGTCCAAGTATCAATATTAAGCGGCATTCTTCTAAGCGTATTTGTAAAATGTTGCGAAATAGAATAATACTTTTCCTCTTCCGAATACAAATAACCCATTTTTTCAAGTACAGAAATATCATTTTCCACAACGTTAATCTTAGGTCCAACAATTACACCAACTAGTTTCTCTACTGTTGAAACCTCGCCATATGCTCCCTCAACATCTATCATATCATTATTCAGGCAAGCAAATATTGATTTATAATAGTTCTCAATATCTATTTCTCTTCGTCTATATATTGAATCAATATTAATCTCTTTTCCAATTACATTATCATCAACAATATCGTAAGCAAACATTGAAAACAGATAAGGTGATTGCCCACAGTAGTAATTTAATCTCTCTCGTGAATACTCATTAAGTTCTATATCATATTTATCCTTTAATGCATAAAAAAAATCATTCAAGTCTTCTTGTTCAAATCCGTTGATAGGATATGTCTGCACTACACCGTGAAATGTTGAATTGTTAAAATTCTTCTTCTCAATCATGTATAACTGACGTCTTGAAATCAATACTAGTGATAGACCAATATCCCTATTGGAAGATAAATCTCGAAGGAACTCAAAATCTGCAGTTTCCTTAAAAAGATCACTTGCAGCATCAAACTCGTCAATTGCCAAAATAACCCTTATCTCCTGTTTGGTAATCCACTTGAAAATACTTTCTAATGTATCCCTATATGTCTTCGACTCAGGTTCAACAGCATTTAATCTATCAAGATAACGATTAAATATCGTATTCTGATATACTCTCTCAGCTAATGAATCCTCTCCCATAATCTCATCTTCTAACCCGTTTCTTACTGCCATAAGAAAATCTGGAAACGATCTTTGTTTTGCCAAATCAATAAAGATTGTTATAACTGTCTTTTCGCTTTCCGCTTTCACACGTGAAAGAACTTCTTTTGCTATTGATGTCTTTCCAAATCTCTTTAAACCAGTTATGGAAATATTATTAATTGTGTTTAACAAAATATTGGTAAACTGGTCAAGATATCTTTTATATCCAATTTGGCTTTCACCTTTTACCTCAGGGCCAACAACAAATATATTATTCATGTCTACCACTCCTATCTAATCATTTTATTCAGTGTTTCCTTATCAAGTAAGGATTGTTCTCTCAAAAGAAAAAACTTCAATAACGGCATACTAATTGAACAGTATGTATCTCGCTCTACTTCAATAATTTTTCTTTCTTTCAACCGAATGAATATCTTTCGAGCCTGTTCGCCATACTTAGTAAAGAAATGCAACTCATCAATCCTCGCCTGTGGCGAAGTAATTGTTGCGCTTGCAATTTCTTTCAGTAATTCTTCATTAAGTGTATTAACCAAATCACCTTCCGACCCTACATTCGCCACATCCTGAATCTGTGGCTCAAAATCATCCGATTCGAACATTTCTTTTTTTTCGATAAATTCCTTTTCGAAAACAAGTTGAACAATAGTCTTTGTAGCTTTTTCGGTATAATTATCATTCAAATAATCGATAACATGCTTACAGAAAATAACAATAAGATATGCACTACCTTTTGTCCAATCATATATTAATTTAACAGCCTCTGGTGTATATAGCATCTTGTCTGCAACTTGACATGGCTCACATATTAATTCCTTTGCACCTTCATAATCCAAATATGTTATTTCATTATCATGGTTCATACAAGCAAACTCATTTTCATATCTTGACTTCCATACTGGAATGTTATCCTGTGCAATAATAATTGAACAGATTCCGTAATCCTGTATAAATGATTTCCAGAAGCGCATAAACTGTTTTCCATCTAATTCACCTTTTTCAATCCATTCATACAAATACGAAAATTCGTCAATGAAAAATAATGGTATATTTTTCTCATCTTCACTGATTTTCCTAAGTCCCACCGAAAGACGATCCATGAATCTCGAAAATTTAGGCATATAACTCTCAGTATTTTCAAGTGCATATCCTGAAAATTCCATACCGTTTTCTATGAGTTTTTCATATATTTCTTCATAATCCTGCATCAAAGCATCTTCTGTTTTGTTGATTATAGTAATTAATACCTCTCGAAGGTTTCTACACTTACCAATACTACCCAATTCAATAATAAGATATGCATCTGGATACTCTAATCGTATTTTTTCTTTTAAATAATCCTTTACACTATTCTTTCCTACTCTTCTTTGCCCCCACAGAATTATGCCACGATTTTTTGTCATTATTCCGTCGGAAGATGACAATGACATACATATACTATCAATAAGTTCATTTCTTCCTTTGAACAATTCAGGAGTTTTAACATCCACCCCCGAGCCTCTAATAATACGATTATATTTATTTTCAATTCGTATATAGTTTTCTTTATCAGTAATAGTAACAGGAAGTATTTCACTAATTGAGGTTGTCTCGATATTTTCGACCGAATCCCTATACCTATATTATTTCAAACTGACCTTCCGAAATCACCTTCTCATCCAAAGAAAAAGCTGCTAAATAATCCTGTTCTTCACCACTTCGTATACTTGTAAATTTTTTATCACAACGAAGAAATGTTGCCCCGTTGCTTCCTTCAAGAGTAATTTCAACAGCATCTGCATCCTGCTTATCTTCCGCATTTCTAAATGTAATTGCTATTTCCGCAGTTTTCTCATTTACATAGACAGAATTATTAGATAAGGATATTCTACACTCTGGCCTACTACTCTGATACAAATCATCATATATCTCTCTTATTGAAAAACGCAAATCATCCAGCTTTAAATAAACATAGTCATAGCTAAATTCCGTAGGTGAAGTTTCAATATCAGCCTTAAGCTTAGCAATCTCTGTTTCTGCTATTCTAAAGCCTTCTATTTTTTCTTCAACGGTATACTTCTCAAGAGTATCACCAATTAACGAGATAAGTTTTAAGTAGTTCTCTAATATAAGTTCATCTTGATTCCACAACAAACCAGACTTAAGCATTTCACCTATTCTTTGAATATGAATTCTAATGCTCTCTGTCATGTGGTATTCATTTATAGAATCAGCTACTTCTTTTCCCAACTGTTCTAGATTACTGTAATAAACTCCCTTTGCCTTTTTCCAAATTGCCTCAAAATCATAGTATTGCGAAATACTCTTATCATCGCCTATCATTTTATTGAGTTTATTTATCACCTCTAATCTCAACGAAGTCTCGCTATATATCTTCTTCAATATAGATGTGACATAGTCTTGTCTATCTTGCAACATAAATGTAGCGATAACCAAATCCTTGCTTGATACACACTTCATTTTGTAATAATCATCCTTATAACCCGAATTACCAACATCATGTAGTTCATCCAACAATTTGGTTGCGTCCATAAAGAACGATGCTATCAACATATTTATCGAAGCATTTATGTTTCCGTCATCACCTGCAACTAAATATCTTAAAGCTTGAATATAAAGAAATCTTATACTATCTACTGTAGCAAATTTTTCAACTAGGGCATCCGCCGAATAACGAGCATATTTTGCAACATAGCGTTTTACTTCATCTGCCGCAACTTTATCTTCGTTTAAAACACTAGAATTCTCTCTCGAATCAGAAATGATACGTGCAATTCCTATAAATATAGAACTTCTACTTGCTGTACTAATACCGCGCAATCTCTTTCTCCTCAAAAGATTATCATTTATATATTTTACAGCTTTATTTGAATCATTTGCATTTCCAACATATCGTCCATTTTGTAGTTTTTCATAGACAATAGCAACTTTACCGAAAGTAACACTCAAATCAACCATTTTCAATTGATCATTCAAATATAAAGACATCTCACTATTTTTTGAATCAAATAAATCATCTTCATACTGAAGTTCAATCTCTTCAAAGATTGGTTTGGGTTCGTTTATCCCAAAAGTTCCATCAACAATTGATTTAATGACAGGATCATCAGGAGCACTTTTCAAGAACACTGTTGCCTGAGCAATTGCGTCTTTCTTGTTTCCAACTGTATATTTTGCGATTATTAATGGCCTCAAGTTATTATTTCGCAGAAGTTGATACTGTGAGAATTCAGATTTATTTCTATCCAAATAAGACAGACTCTCTTCAAACCATTCAATAGCATCATCCCACTTCTGCTGTTTATAATACAAGCCAGCTAATTTAGCCATATACTGCCATACCGTATTCTTTTTTACACAGTTCGGAATCGCAGATAATAGAATTTGTTCCAATGCCTCTATATTTCCGCTTTTGTCAATCAACTGGATTCTCAAATTTGTTAACTTCTCAGCAGGGAAAATGTATCCATACTCCTCCAATAATTGTAACCCTTTTACAATATAATCTCCGCCTTGCTTTATATATATATTAACAAGGTTAGCCACAGATGAATTTGTTTGATCCATTGCTCTTATAGCCTGAATAAACAATTCTTCTGCTCTGTCTAAGTCAACACCAATAGTTTCACCACTGCTATTCTTTCTTCCAACCATATATCTATGTGCATCTTGGAAATATTTTTTTCCACTAACATCTCTTTTCAAATCTGAAAACGGATTTGAAACATTTGCATCCATCAATAAAGAAACCGCTTTCTTTTCCCCATTTCGAGTTTCAACATGTTTAGTTGCATTCAAAACAGGTTTGACAACACCCCTCTTGGGTACAACATCTTCTTGTATCACAGAATCAATAGCGCGTAATGGCTTATAGTCTGCCGCCCTGAAATACCCCATGTTTTTCTCTGGAACAACACCTAGCCATTCATTCACATCTGACCTGGTAATATAATGCAAAGAAACAAAATCCTCTATTTCCTGTTGACTGTATTCTTTAATTCCACAGATATCATATGCAATTTTGGATGCCTTTTTTGTTTTTTTACTCTTATAATCTCTAGCATTAAATTTTACTGTCAAATCCAATACAGAGTATGGTTTTGACATAATCTCTGCATATAACAACGGGTCTTTGATTGCTTCAAAAACGAAATTAAACACCTTATTTCCAGAACGAATCTTACCTCTGTTTTCATATACATCATAATCGTCAAAGAATCCTTCGTACTCGTATTCTGTTTCAATGATTGCACTATCCTCAACTTCATCAAGTTCGATTGCATCTGCAGCTATTTCACCTTTAAAATTAATACCTCTAGTATATTTTACCTTTCTTTTATAATTAGCTTCTGTAGCAAGAATTCTTTGTAAATCAATATCTTTTACCTGTTTTATGTAAAAATATATTGAACCTCCATCCAAATTCTTAATCATCCCATTTCCACCATTTTTATTGTAAAAAGAAATAATTCCTTTATATACAGTATCTTTTTCCTCAATTGCAGTTCCTGTAATTGAGGGACTAACTGCGTTTGATAGAATTGTCTTTATATGTGTATCATTCTCCTCTGTATTCAGCGAAATCAGATTTTTTAAATATAGAACATTTGCATTTGAAAACAAATCATCTTTATTAGGTATCATTTGAAATTCCGGCTTATCTACATACCAAAACACAAGAGCCTTTCCTAAATAAACATCGCAATGATTAATTACATGAGAAATAACTGCAAAATCATTGTTTTCCAAAGCATATTCACACATCCACTTTACAACTAATCCATTCTCCTTATTATGTTCAACAGCTAAAATAGCCTTTTCAAACAAATCATCATATCCATATACTAACGATAACTGAAACTCAACATCATAAGCTCCACCTTTATGATAATATTCTACTGCTGTACTGACATCATTGAATTCGTGATAAATTAATGCAATAAATACATTCATCGATATCACATCTGAAGCAAGTTTCTTATATTCAGCGATTACACGCTTTACCCTGTCACTATCCAATTTATACTCGTTAACTTTCTTTGCATAATTTAGAATATCTGCAATTCGATTATGTTCACTCTTTTGTTTTGAATCTAATCTAGAAACCCAATCTGCTCTGATGGATTCCAAATCAAAGTCTGTATCTAAATCTCCAAATATTTCTTTTCTGTCAAATTGAGTTACCTTTTTAGTCTCTATAGATTCAACAGCAACTATACCCTGCTCCGTTTTCTCACTACTTTCTGTTACAATTTCACTCTCTACAATTTCCGAGATAGACTTAGTTATCACTGTAGTATAACCTTCAGCTTCCTCTATATCATATTCTGTTATTCTGCCATACATTATTCTTTTAGCCTTGTTGGAATTTAACAAGGTAATTTTCAAGCCAGATTCACCAAAATCTGTTACTTTTCCTTCAAAAGTTTCGTCTGACTCAGTATATATTTTAACTATATCCCCCATCTGGACATCCTCTAACAATTCTTCTTTAGTCATAATCCAATCTCCTTCTATCCTATAATTATAATCAACCTCAAATACTATCCACGCTTCACATAAACTAGTTCAGTGTCATACCCTAAAGCCTCCATCATTTGAACAAAAGTCTTGTTTATTACTCCATCATTTTTTTGATAATACTCTATCGCAATGTGTTTTTCAAATCAGATAACTTATTATAGCATGTATTAGTGAATAATGCCATCAATCCACAATTCACCATCATCAATGTAGTTATAGAGAGTTCTCAAACATACCGGCATTTCATTTTCATGCTCTGCATATATGTGGGTAAGAGGCTGTCCCTTTTTTACAAGTCTTGTTACCAGTTCATCCATTTCTGATTTCTTTTCATCAGAAATACGAATTCCCTGTCTGCTTTCACTCCGTCTTCGTGTAACAGCTGCATCAGCATGCTTTGCACTATAAATATATTTGTCTTTTGAACAAAGTTTTTTTCTGAGCAGTTATTGCACACATATGGCGTCTTTTCGAATTTATGGCATGCCCGGGATACATATTTTTCACAGTATTTCTGGCAGTCCACACTTCGACATCTACAGCAGTTTTTCTCGCAGGACTCATCTCCACAAACATGATGTTGTACATGCTGTCTTACAAATCTGCAGTCTTTCCTCAGAAAATAATTGCCTGGAATACCTGCCCTGACATCTGCATTCCTGCTACCATCTGTGGCATTGGCATCTGCACCTGTTGTTGTCCCGGCAGCATCCCCTGCAATCCCAACACAGATAAAAGAGACTGCTGTTGCATCATATACATGCCCGCCAGTCCCGGCAGATTATCAAGCACCTTCTGCTCAACAGCCTCTACAATGTTCTTTACAAAAGCATCCTCCTTTTCCCTTGATTCCAGATAAGGTTCATTCTTAATGGCAAGATGCCTTGCATAATAGTCATTGATAGCCGCTATAACAAATTCATTCTGAGAGCGAAAGTCCTCTTTCACTTCCTTTGAGTGAAGGATTTTCCACGCCTGTCGTTCCGCCTCTTTTTCCTCATTAAAGCGGAAATTATGATTCTTAACAGCCATTCAATCACCTACTTTCGATTCTTTTGACGGAGCATCATATAACAGAAGTATTCATAACCCTTGGCATTGGCGCAGATATCATGGTTAAAAGTAGTCCTGTCAGGATTGTACTTTCCAAACATCTCAACCATCTTTGCACCGCCGCCCATAACATACAGCTTCATCAAGTCCTCGTTATACTCGTAGTCACGAAGCTTTTCAAAAATCTCCTTTACATACTGCTCCGCAACTTCTTTTACCATATTCTGATACTTATCATTCACATCAATCTCCCCATCTTGCAGAAACTGGCTGATAATCTCATCCGGCAGCTTCACTCCGGTTTGGTTCATAATGTGGTTCTGAATACGGATAAAACACTGATTTACACCAAGCTTTTCCGTCCACGACTTACTTTCAATGGGTCTGCCGTTATTCAGATACATCACATTCATGGTGCCGTTTCCGATATCCACCAGCAGATTCATTCCCTTAAAATCTCTCAAATTCTCAGCAACTGCCGCATAGCCCTGTGGCATTACTGTGCAATCCACAATTTCAATCAGATAGCTCACCTTCTTGTATTTCAAAAAAACATATCTTTCTCTGGTCAGATACTTCTTAAAGCTCTCCCTCTGTGCCTGTACCCACTTCAAAGGAAGTCCCACAGCCAGATGAATCCTTGCCTCTGTAAGTCCTCTTGCCTCAAGCTCCTTTGCAATGACAGCAATAGTCATGATATAAGTGTCATCATCCTCCTGCTTGTCTGCAACAAAGCCCTTATGACCTTCGCCAATGATATAATAAGCTCCATCGTATTCGATATACTCCTTACTCAGCACTGGCTCGCTGTCACACTTCATAATTCCTGTAGGAAAAACCCTGTGGGCGGTCTTCACATTACCATAACCGTTATCCACGCCCAAAATAATCGTTCCGTTCATGTTGTATTCTCTAATCTCTCTCATACTAAAATCCTCCAAATTCTTCTAATGATACTGGCGAACAATGTCCCTAAGTACGACCTCTTCCGCCATTTGTTTTGCCTGTTCCCGAAGCCTCCACATTTCCATTGTGGAAGCTGAATTTTGTGGCTTATGCTTTACCAGATACTGATTCACGATTCCCTCCAGCATCTCATAAGCCTCCTCGTTTACTTCAAATGCCTTGATATTCAAAGTTCCCATACGAATATGGTGTCTGTACCTATCCGTGTGATTGGATTTTATATAATCTATCCATAACAAGCCATATTTTCCAACCCACACATCTACTTCCTCCGAGATTGTAATATTCGGATAAAGTACTCCATTTACTTCTGTATAAGTACCGCCCATTGCTTCATAAGTTGATAATTCTATGCTCATTATTACTACCTCCAGTCCTTTACCTTACTCTGCCCCGGCTGCTGCCGAGGCTTTCCTGCTTACTGTACTCCTGCTTCTCATACCACTCCTTTAAAAGCTGTTCAATTAAGTCCGTCTTCTGTTTTGGGGTATAATCTTCCGGGAAATACTTTGCCAATAAATCCGCTCGAAACTTTATCTGCTCCCGCTGATTTGGCTTTTCCTCTTCCAAAACCATACAAATCCCATCCATATCCAAGGTTCCGTGCTGGCTCATTACCTTCAGTCGACATGCCTGCGATAAGGATGGCGTACACTGCTCCAAATCCATAATGGCATGAAGCTCATACTGTTCCTCTTCCTTCAGATAGGAAAGCTCCACAGCCAGTGTAAAAGCAATCTTTCCTTCATCCACCATATCCAGAATCTTAGGAATAAGACTGGTCAGGCGGATATATCTTTTAATTTGAGCCACACTCTCCCCTACCTGTTTTGTAAGTAATTCATTACTCCGCATGGTTCCGGGAACAACATCTCCCTGCTCCTTTTGGGCAAACCTCGGTTCAACCTGAGCCAAAGTAATATCTTCTGCCGATACCTTTTTCCCCTGATGCTTCATAGCATCAAGCTTCATTCGATAGGCAAATGCCTTCTCACTGGGCTTAAGATTCTCCCTGTGCAGATTGGAGTCCACCATCGCCACAACTGCCTGATCATCATCAAGCTCTCTTATAACAATAGGCACCTCTGTCTCACCTGCCCATATGGTAGCTTCCTTTCTTCTGTGCCCGGATATAATCTCATACCCATCCCCGTAAGGATTTGTCCTCACCAGAAGTGGAACAAGCACACCTTCCTTTTCAATACTCCTCATCAATTCACACAATTCCATGTTTTTCTCAACCTTAAAGGGATGATTTCTGAAATCATACAATTCGTTGATAGATACATTTCGAATCGTCTCCATACAATCGCTCCTTTCCAAAATCAAAAAATAAATGATGGTATAAAAATCCCTTGAATTACTTTTGGATAAAAAGAAAGACCGCTCACTTTCAATTTTCTTGAAAATGAACGATCTCTCACGCTACTTTTATTAAGTTGAATGATGATGCTATTTGGGCTTGGATGTGTTTCCACACACGCTATCCAATACAACCGACACATTTACCCCATCGGAAATTGCCTTTTTGTACGTTTTCCGGTCGCTCTGGTCAAACCTGAAAAACCTCTCAAAGTGCCTAAAATCAAGGATTTTTACATATCGGTCCGATGTAGTGCAACTATTGTTTCAACGGTACTTTCGTTGTCCCAACAAAGTTCCTGTGTTTCCCTGTCTCCAAAATACACCGGAAAACGGAACTTTATGTGCTTCAGGAATCTGCCATCTGGCTGCTCCTGCTCGTAAATGTCCACCTGTTCCACAAAGCTGTTAAGAAATTCTTTCTTCTCCAGGTCGGTGAACTTATCATATAGTTTATCAAAATATAAAAGGAATTGATAGACGTTTTCTTCTGATATTTTCTGTTGCCGGATATTCAGCAGGCGGTTCTTGACTTCTTCTATACTGTTCTCCACGCCTTCAATCTCATCATACAAACGGTATAACCTTGTCTCCATATCCTGATATTTCTTCTCATAAAATTTATCCATGATATCCAGATTGTCCATCTGCTGTCCAAGTCTTGCTTTTGCTCCGGTCAGCTGCCTGTGCTGCTTTTCCAATCCTTCAATCTCTTTTTCTATTTCTTCTGTATCAATTCTTGAACCGATTTTATTCAGAATTGCTTCTTCAAATTTAGGATTCTTCACCAGCTTCCGAATAACTTCTTCCACTGCATTGTTAATCTTCTCCTCACTCCATTGTTTACGATATCCACATTTATGACCATCTACCAGGCGACGATGTTTGCAGGCATAATAGAAATAATCCTTATATAAAGTTCCGTCTTTCTTTTTCTTTCGGTTCACGTTTCCATACATACCACTTCCACATAACGGGCATCTCAATATTCCAGATAAAATATGCTCATGATCGAGACTATGTGTCTTTTCATATTTCACACCTGTTTTTTCCCGTTTTTGATGTGCCAGCTCCCAGTCTGTTTCTGAAACAATCCCTTCATGGATACCATCGTGCAGCATATAATTTTCCTGCTTTACAATGCGGTATTCATTTCTTGTACCAGAAACTTTCTCGTTTTTCCTTCGTCCATAAGCCAGCTTTCCACAGTATACCGGATTATCCAGAACGCCTTTTATAAATGATGCGGCAAATGCGTCCAGTGTATTATTCTGTCGTTTTTTCTTTTTATATCCATGCTGGTTCAGCCATGCGGCAATCGCAGAGATTCCCATATTGGTATGAATAAATTTGTCATAGATCAGACGAATAATCTCTGCTTCGTCCTCTGCAATCTGCAATTCTCCATTTACTAATTCATAACCATACGGAGCAAATCCACCATTCCATTTTCCTTCCCTGGCTTTCTGCTTACGTCCTTCCATTGTCTGAACAAGGATATTCTCTCGTTCGATCTCTGCCACCGCAGACAGAACAGAAATCATCAGCTTTCCACTATCTTTTGAGCTGTCAATTCCATCTTCTACACAGATCAGATTCACTCCAAAATCCTGCATCCTCTGCAGAGAGTTTAATACATCTGCTGCATTACGACCGAATCTGGAAAGCTTGAACACCAGTACAAACTGTACCTCATCTGTTCCATTCTCAATATTATCCAACATTCTCTGAAATTCCGGTCTGCCCTCTACGCTCTTTCCAGACTTACCTTCATCTGAATACTCATTTACGATTTCCATATTCTGAAATTCCGCATATCTCTTGAGTTTTTCTTTCTGAGCATCCAGACTGTAGCCATCTACCTGCATGGTTGTGGATACTCTGGTATATATATCGCATTTAATCTTTTTATTCTTCATAATCTTCCTCGCAGTATAACTCTGTTTTATTGTCCCAACCTTATTTTAGTACTTGTTCCAACTATTTTCAATACTTATTTTCCGTATTGACGCATTTCTTCGCCAATCGTATAATTAAGTTAGATACAGAGCATTTCTGTTATCAAAATATTGCCCGCCCACCATTGGCGACTTATAAATGATTGGCTCGAAAATATTGTTCGCTTACCGGAAGCGTCTAATAAATGTCCGGCTTGAAAATTATTTAGAAATAATTTCTGTTTTTGATATTGTGTTTTTATCACACATTGCATATACTATAAATACACAAAAAAGCCAAAAAAGAGGAGGTGTTAGTATGGCTACTTCAAGTATTACTCATAATTTTGTCGTATCCAATCCAAATAGCGTAAAGCGTTTTGTCGCAGCAATTGACGAAGCCGACCGTGACCGCACACCAAAGCAGACACTTCCCGGACGTCAGTTAACGAACCCACAGGAAATCTTAGCTTTAATGTCAAAAAGGAAGAAAAAACATGTCTGATAAATATTTTACCGTTAATATTCGGGCATATTTGGATAAAGACGAACCGACATATATCGGAGAGGAAAGTCTTTACGACTTACTCTCCGATTTTTCTTGTCCCAAAAATCCCGATGTGGAATACTTTTTATTACATAATGCGATTGAGTTTACCAAAAAAGATCAATCTATCACTTATCTGGTATTTGATGCTGAAGATGCTTCACTGGTTGGTTATTTTTCACTTACAGTAAAACCCATCTCTGTCCGTGCTTCAAATATCAGCAAGACAATGGCAAAAAAGCTGTCCCGTGTCAGTATTTTGGATGAAGAAACACAATCCTATACTACCGCAGCTTACCTGATCGCCCAGTTGGGAAAGAACTATTCTCTTCCAAAGGAAAAACGAATTCCTGGAAATATTCTACTGGGATTTGCACTGGAAACCATATCCAGTCTCAAATATTCCGTAGGTGGCGTTATGGAGTTTCTTGAATGCGAAGATAATGAATTTCTTCTGAGCTTTTATACGCAGAATCATTTCAAGCCATTTGATACTCGTATTACCGCTTCTCAGAATAATGAGCCACACACTCTGCATCAGCTTTTAAAATTTATTTGATTTAAAAATACATGAAAAAAGCGACAGTCTGATTTACATTTTGTATTTCAGGAAACTGCCGCTTCTTTTTCTTCCTTATTCTGTTTTTCTTCCTCCAACTCCCGGAGGACTTCTTCGCCGTACTTATCAATCATCCGTACCAGAAAATCAATGCACCGCTCAAATTCAATATTCTGTTGCATAAGCTCCTCCCGTTATTGTTTGTTCTGAGCTTATTTTACAGAACCTGCCTGAAAACCACATTGAATAGAAATTGATTGTAAATTGACACAATCACTTTAAAAATATCCGCATTTTCTTGAATCGAATGTATGTTCGTGTATATGATAGATATACTCAATCTTAACTACGAAAGGGGAATTTCTATTGAATCGATGCGATTTTTCTTCTATTAGCACTTGCTTAAAAAATCATATCAGCGAAAGTAATCAAATGAGTCAGCCTGATTTTTTATACGTGGATGATCCGGTAAATCAGGATTTTTCAATGGACAACGGTCTGGTTTGCCGCTGGATGACTGGTCAGGCTAAAATCAGTCCTAAAATATCCGCTTACTATTCCAAGCCATCCAATCAGGAAAAATTAGCCCATACCATCCACCAGAATCTTCTTCCACTGATGTCTGACTGTAATATGGCTATACAAGATATTTACACTTTATTCATTCAGGATGACAGCATCTCAGATGCAAAAAAGAAAAATCTGACTCCCTTATATAAACCAGCCAGTTCAAGACTGCTGTTTCTTGCAAAACTGATTTCTTTTGGCATGGAACGCCAATTCATCAAACGTAATACCAAAAATCAGAAGCTGCTCGCCGGAGGCGCTTTATCCACCATTGTGCTGGATTATATTATGGACAGTGAGGTTCCGAAACCATGCCGTCATTTTATCGGAAGAGATAAAGAACTGGAAGAATTATATACCGTGCTTGAGGAAAACCGTCATGTTTTTCTTTGCGGAATCGCCGGAATCGGAAAAAGTGAACTTGTCAAAGCCTACGCAAAGCGGTACATAAAGCAATACACCAATATACTTTATATAGAATATACCGGCAATCTTCATCAGGATATTACTGACATGGATTTTATTGACGATCCGCCGGAAAGCACTGACCAGGAACGGTTTCAAAGACATAACCGTTTTCTGCGTTCCCTGAAATCTGATACTCTGCTTATCATAGATAATTTTAATGTCACTGCGACACAGGACAGCTTTCTGTCAGTAGTATTAAAATATCGCTGCCAGATTTTGTTTACAACCCGAAGCAAACTGGATGAATACTGTACTCTGCCATTAAAAGAAATAGAGGATATGAACGCTCTCTTCCAGCTGGCATCAGTATTTTATTCAGAGGCAGACACGTACCGGGCAACAGTTGAAAAGATCATCGAAACTGTTCACTCTCATACTCTTGCCGTGGAACTGGCAGCAAAACTTCTGGAAAATGGAATCTCAACTCCAGACCAGTTATTAACAAGACTTCAGGTGGAAAAAGCATCTTTCCATAACGAAGATAAAATTAAAATAATCAAAGATGGACAAAGCAGCAAAGCCACCTATTACAATCATATCCATACGCTGTTTTCGTTATACACTTTATCTCTTAAACAGCAGGATATCATGTGTAATATGTGCTTTCTTCCTTCCACCGGTATTTCTGCCCGTATATTTGCCAAATGGCTGGAACTGCCCACACTAAATGAGATCAACGATTTAATTGAGACTGGTTTTGTCCAAACAACAAAACGTCGCACTATCTCTCTGCATCCGATGATTCAGGAAATCACCCTTTCAGAGACAAAACCATCTGTAACTCGCTGCCACATATTACTGGATTCTTTACAGAAAATATGTTTAATGCATGGAATTGAAGTCGATTATTACAAGAAGCTGTTTCAGACAGCAGGAAACATCATAGAATTGATTAAAAAAGATGATATACCAAAATATCTACTTTTTCTGGAAAATGTTTTTCCATATATGGATAATTATAATTACCAGAAAGGTATGAAAGAAATCATTCAGGAATTAAAAAATTTTTTGAAGCCTAAAGACATTGGCACCGATTCTGACCGGGCATTGTTACTGGATTTTCAGGCTACTCTTGAAATCAAGCCAGAAAAAGCAATAAAACTGGAAAAGGATGCACTTGCCCAGATAGAAAATATCACTGCTGACAATGCTCGCCTTGTTTCCAACCTTCATGCCAATCTCGGTGGACTTTACCGCATGAACGGTCATCCCGATCTTGCAAGAGAACACATGGAAAAAAGTATCTCACTGCTTGACCAATTTAACCTGCTTCATATAAATGACAGCATACCTCAGATTGCCAATTATGCAATGTTCCTGACAGAACAGCAGGAACCCGAAAGAGGCATCTCTGAATTGCAAAAATTATCCGGCATCATCAAGGAATACCATTCCGATGACTGTCTGGATTATGCCAAAGTTCAGGAAACCCTTGGAACCATTTATCTGATGACTGCCAATCTTCCGCAAGCCAAAACACATTTTAAAAGAGCTTTCAAAATATATGAAAAGATCTGGGCTGATGAACCAGAAATGATTGAAGCAAAATATCAGGAAATTCAGGAGTTATATCCACAGATTGGATTTTGCATTGGAAAAAATCTATTCGGTCTTTTAACAAAATAAGTATAATTTACGGCGGGCAACTTGCCCGCCGTTATATTCAACTATTCGTCAAATAAATATATGCATCTTCCAAAGTGATATCATTATCCAGGACACAATTCTCATTTGGCTTTCCTTTGCTTAATACTTTCATATGAATTCCATTTTCTACATACTGCTTAGATGATATAGAATAATTGGCTTCTAACAAACGGGCTTCTTCTGCATTTTGTACCGTACAATTCCAAACACAGCCCTTTGCATTTTCCAGCAACCCACTCACGCTTCCAGAATATAAAAAACTTCCCTTTTTCATAATGGCAAGCTGTGTACAGGTTGCTGCTAAATCTTCTACTACATGAGTGGAAAACAGCACAGTTCTATCCTTTGAAAAATCAACCAAAAGATTGCGGATCCTGATTCTTTCTTCCGGATCTAACCCGGTGGTAGGTTCATCAATAATCAAAAAATCCGGATTATTAAGAAGTGCCTGTATGAGTCCGACACGTCTCTTCATACCACCAGATAATTGCCGCATTTTTTTATTCTGATGCTCTGTAAGAGAAGTCTTTTCCAGATAATAGGGAATTCTTTGTTCGAGGTCATTTCTGGCTACTCCTGACAGTCCCCCCATATATACAAGACATTCTTTCACCGTAAGATTCGGATATAAGTCGATTTCCTGTGGAAGATAACCAATCTTTTTCTGTATTTTCTCATAATTTCCCTCGTTATACAGAATTCCATCAAGGGAAACCATTCCTTCCGTTTGTTTTAAAACAGTTGTAAGAACCCTCATCAAAGTGGTTTTTCCGGCACCATTCTCACCCAAAAGTCCGTAAATTCCCTTAGGTATTTCAAGAGATGCCTTATTTACTGCAACTACACCATTTTTAAATCTAACTGTTAAATCATTTATTCTAATACTCATAATCTATCCTCTTTTCTTTAAAGTCATTGGTAATACTGCAAATAAAAACAGCCCCGCTATAAAAGACACAAGCGTTCCATAAATCCAACTCTCGGACATTAATTGAGTAGGTTCACAAAAGCTGAAAGAAAACAATCCCAGATTTCCGAAAAATGAACTTCCCGCTTTTGATATAAGTCCAATGACAATTCCAAATAAACATCCAATACCTGCCCACATATTTCGAAGCAATGTACACAAAATCACAGAGCATATACTCCAATGCCAGATAGTTCCAAACATTGCAATGAAATATAAAAGAAATATCTGAATACCCGAAATGCCTTCGTTTACACTGCCCGGTTTTTGCCAGAAAAACAAAACATATCCAACACAGGAAAGTATTAATAAATATAATATTTGAACGCCCACTCTCTGCGATATTACTTTTAACTGCTTTTTTTGATCATACAAATGAAATACATCGGCACGCTTACTTTTTACTTCCATCAAATATGTGTCACTACAAAAAATAATTGTTAAAAATGCTATTGGCGACTGAATCGCTGAACCGATTTCTTCATAGTATATAATCGGATGAATAGCACACAATATCAGTATAAATGCACATGAATAAAAAATCTTATATAACGACAGGCAGTTTTTTAGTTCCGTTTTCAATGAACCCTCCTCCTTTTCCAGATTGTAACAGAAATACATACTAATATAACTGATGAAATTACAAGAATAATCTGATTTATGTTTGACATTTTGGCTACATGTGTTTCAAAAAATCTGCCAGGGAATCGCACCATAATAGAGAACGGTCTCATATAATAAATATCATTCTTCATGGTCAGCATATTTGAATATATAATGTGTAAAAACAAGATTGGTGCTGCCGGAAGCGGATTTTTAAATATTACTGCTGTAATTGTATAGACACAACATATCATCAAAAGATTCGGAATAATATAGATCAGAGAATTCACGCAAAAATCAATTGGTGTTACTGGAAAGCCCGATTCTAAAGACGTTTTCAAACACAGCATAAAGAATATAACATTCAAAATCACTAATACTCCCAGCATACTAATGAATCCGCTTATTACTTTCCCACATATATATTGGACTGCCGTAACAGGCTTTGTATGTAATAATTCATAGGTACTTTTTCGTGTATCCTGAATAAATAAAAATGATAGCAAGACTGTTGCAAAAAAGGCCATATGCAATCCTGCAAAATCCGTAAATTTTTTGGCAAAGTACCAGGAAAAAGAATGTTCGGATAATTTCCGCTCGATATAATGATTGATTTCTTCTGCTGTCCCCTTATGAATTTCAAGGTCCTCATAAGCATATATTGCATTATAATAGCCATATTGGGATTCCAAAAACTCAGAAGCAGTCTTTACATCCATATTCTGAATTTCTTTCATTACATGATCTGCTTCCTGCCTGCTAAATCCAAAACCATTTTTGGAGGTGTCCATTAACGTCTCTTTGATCGTATCTTCCCACTCCCTTCTTCTTTCTTTATCATCAGATGTGGGAATGTACCCATCCATGACATCAGCATCTTCCAATGCTACGTCATTTTGTGTGATCTGTTCATTCTGTTTGATATAATGAATTTGCAAATACGATGACAGACATTGATACATACTGGCAACTATAATAATCAAGCCAATCCACAAAACAGGGTTCTTTAAATAATCAAGTATACTTCTTTTTATGATTGTTTTCATTGTATCTTGTATGATAATTAGGAAGTTAATTATCACATATTTCCTTTCTTTTAATATCG
>OHGH01000301.1_pt1 | contig 31342 bp, 25 predicted proteins | sample 1567801 | NCBI WGS metagenome assembly OHGH01 (sample SAMEA3879519, study PRJEB24766) | human gut metagenome | biome: human-associated habitat; feature: feces | place: USA | collected 1985/1987
CTGACCCTGCCCGCCACAGGTTCCGAGATGAATAGCGGGGCGGTGATCTCCCGGAAAGAGACGCAAGAGAAATTCCCGTTCTACAGCAATTTCCCCGTATTCTCGATCTTGGACCCGGAGACGACCTTCAGCCTGCCCCCGTATCAAGTGGCTTGCGGTATCGCCGATACCTTCGTCCACGTGATGGAGCAATATATGACTACGACCGACCAATCCCGCTTGATGGATCATTGGGCGGAAAGCATCTTAAGCACCTTGGTTGAGATCGCCCCGAAGATTAAGGAAGATCCGAGGAATTACGACCTGATGGCAGATTTCATGCTATCCGCCACGATGGGCTTGAACGGCTTTATCGCTATGGGCGTAACGCAGGACTGGGCTACCCATATGATCGGACACGAGCTAACCGCCCTTCACGGATTGACGCATGGAGCGACCTTAGCGATCGTCTTCCCCGGAACCTTACGCACCCTACGCAAGCAGAAAGAGGGCAAGATCCTGCAATACGGCGAACGGGTATGGGGTATCAATAGTGGAACGACAGAAGAACGGGTAAGCCAAGCCATCGAGAAGACCGAGCAATTTTTCCAAAGCCTCGGTTTATCTACCCGCCTCAGCCAAGAGAAGATCGGCGATACGACAATCACCGAGATCGAGAATCGCTTCAATGAACGAAACGCCGCCTTCGGGGAGGCGAAGAATGTAACGGGTAGCGTGGCACGGGAAATATTGGAGAGCTGTAAATAACGTACAACTTGTAGAGACGGGGCACGCCCCGTCTCTATAAATGGGTATAGGTTTTATCTTAACAGGACTACTACTTGGATCGGGCCATGCGCCCCGAATACCAAGGCTTGTTCAATGTCAGCAGTCTTTGAGGGACCGGACATGAAGACTCCGTAATCATAATCCATAGTGGCAGTACGGCGGTAAGCCTCATTCATCGTATGAACCAATTGAGTCTTGTCCAACAAGATCACCAAAGCGTTCGAGATAAAGTACAGACCTTTATAACGTACCTGACGGGGTAACCAGACAGCGGCATTCTCCGCCACGCCGAAACTACCCTCCACCACAGATACGTCCGTTCCGTTCAACTCCCGGGGATCGGTCAGCTCATCCGGGTTAAAGGTAGCGCAAGTAATCTCCTTCAAATTCGAGGCGATACGTTTCGCCTCCGGAAACTCACGGCGGATCACCTCATTCACATCCTCGCCGGGCTTTAACTCGATGGCCTTGCCACCCGCCCCGGCTAACACCTCCGAGAACGTAGCCAACTTATCCGCATAGGTAATCGCCTCCAACGTAAGCTCAGGCATCTCGTGGCGTGCACCCGTATGACGACGGATACTCGCCAATATAGAATCTTTACTACTCATTATCTCACCTTATTATTCTTCCACATATCATTAAACGACTCCTTGGCGAAAGCCGGAAGCTCACGTCCCTTGCCCCAAGCGTTCAAGCCATTGTAGACCATGAAACGGGGCAAATGATTCACTACCGGAGCAAATTTCAACGCCGTATTGAACAATCCCGGACGTTCCATCAAGAACTTCATGCCGAAAGACATCACTTTCTTCTCCTTGCTCGCCTTACCGATCTTATCCAAATTTTGCCGCCAACGGTAAATCTGCTCGCCCAAATCGATCTTTACCGGACAAACGTTCGAGCAAGAAAGACATAAGGAGCAAGCCGATACGTTATCCGAATATTCCTCCGGATTCCTCAGCATACCCAAGTTGATCCCGATCGGTCCCGGAATGAAATACGTATACGAATAGCCACCACTCCTGCGATATACCGGACAGGTATTCATGCACTCGCCACAACGGATGCAATTCAACGTACGAATATGATCCGGTTTCGCCAAGATATCACTACGCCCGTTATCCACGATAATGATATGGAACTCTTGTCCCTCGGACGGACGGCGATAATGGGAAGTATAAGACGTGATGGGTTGCCCCGTACCCGAACGAGCCAGCAAACGAGTGAATACGCCCAATGCCTCCAGATTCGGTACGATCTTCTCCATCCCCATCGTAGCGATATGCACCTTCGGGAAGGAGGTTCCCATATCGGCGTTTCCCTCATTGGTACAAACCACGATCTCGCCCGTAGAGGCGACGGCGAAGTTAGCGCCCGTCATCGCCACGTCGGCATGCAGGAATTTCTCACGCAGATTCTTACGGGCGGCATGCGTCAGGTAGGTAGGGTCGATATTCCCTTTCTCCGTTCCCATCTCACGCTCCATCATCTCGCTGATCTGCTCCCGTTTGATATGGATCGCCGGCATCACGATATGGCTCGGGGCCAAATGCATCAATTGCAAGATACGCTCACCCAAATCGCTCTCCACCACATCGATTCCTTTCGACATCAAGAACTCATTCATATGGCATTCCTCCGTCAGCATCGATTTGCTCTTGATCAGGTTCCGGGCATCATGCTGGCGCAAGATCCGCAAGACGATCTCGTTATGCTCCTCGGCATCTTTCGCCCAATGCACGATAGCCCCGTTGGCGATCGCGTTTTTCTCGAACTCCTCCAGAAGCGTGTCCAGATGGCTGTTGGAGTAAAGCTTGATCTCCGAGGCCAACTCCCTCAACCGCTCCCACTCGGGAAGCGAATGGCTCATCTTATCCCGTTTGGTACGTACCATCCAAAGCGTATGGTCGTGCCAAGCCTCATTCTCCTTATTCTCTAGGAAACGAGCCGCTGCTATAGCATGTTTCGTACTCATAATCCGGACGCTAATATTTGAACGATGTGAATAGTCTTGATCGGAAGTTTCTCCCGCTTGATAACCCCTTCCATATGCATCAGGCAAGAGCTATCCGCACCGGTGATATACTCGGCGCCGGTACTCATATGATCCTTTACCTTGTCTTGTCCCATGCAAGTAGAGACCTCAGGCTCCTCGATGGCGAACATACCGCCGAAACCGCAACATTCGTCCACCCGCCTCGGCTCGAACACCTCGATACCTTTCACCAAGGAAAGAAGATCACGTAACTTGGAATAGTACGGGATATTACGCTCGCTGGGCGACGAGAGATGCAACTCACGCACCCCGTGGCAACTATTATGGATACTCACCTTATGCGGGAAAACGGCCGGCAGGGATTCCGGTCTCACCACGTCGTGCAAGAACTCGCAGATATCATAAATCTTCTTACTGTTCATACAAACGTGATCCCGCTTTCCCAATATATGGGGATGGTTCTCTTTTACGAAGGCTACGCAACTGGCCGAGGGGCCTACCACGTAGTCATAGTTCTTAAACTGTTCCTCCATCCGGAGGGCCAAGCGAGCCGCCTCATCCTCGAAGCCGGCGTTCGCCATGGGTTGTCCGCAGCAGGTCTGGTCCATCGGATAATCGACATCCACACCCACATGCTTCAACAATTTATACGAGGCGATACCCACTTCGGGATACACCGCGTTAATGTAACATGGGATAAATAATCCTACCTTCATACTAATTATATCTTTATATCCTTATATACGACACCGTATATAATTAACACCTAAAGGCCCATCACAACTGCATATTTGCCCTAACCCGGCTCAACGTCTCGGGAGTCATCAACAAATAAGAAGCGATATGGGACAAGGGGGCACGCTGCACGATCTCAGGGTGTTCTTTCAATAAGCGGGCATAACGTTCATTAGCGGTCTCGAAACGAAGGAAATCCGCTTTCCGTTGAGACAGGATCAGCGAATTCTCCAACAAGCGGCGATACATGACCTCGATCTCGTAATCCTCGGCGCACAATGCCAATAAAGGATCATGAGGAATGCCATACAGTACCGTATTCTCCAAGGCCTCCACCAACAGATTAGCGGGACGTTGGCGCAAGAAGCTCTCGATGCAAATGAAGATGTTGTCCTCGCTGGCGAAATGCTCGGTCAGCTCTTTCTTATTCTTGAAGTAAAACTGGCGAACCATTCCCTTATAGACATAACCGAGTTGCGTACAAACCTCTCCTTCGCTCAAAAACAGGGCGCCTTTTTTCAATTCTGTCCGGATTAAGATAGAGGCCAGTTTCTCAACAGCTTCCTCACTGAGTAGAATCGATTGCGCCGCGATCCTGCGAGCTATAAATATCGCTGTATCCATATTCATGGTTGTTTTTGTTTGTTTCCGCAAACTTACGAAATAAATACCACTTGATTTACGTCAAGTCCCCTTTTATTTATATTCTTGCCAACTCTTGATGCAGATATCATCTACGCTCAAGGTACAGAAAGCTTGAATGAAAGCGCTGGCCAGACGGGCGTTGGTGATTAGCGGGATATTCAGGTCGATGGCGGCACGGCGGATCTTATAGCCGTTGTCAAGCTCGCCGGCGGAAAGGTCACGAGGGATATTCACGACCATATCGATCTGCTTCTCATGAAGCATCTTAAGCGCCTGCGGTTCTCCCTTCTCGCTCGGCCAGTACACCTTCGTACTCGGAATGCCATTCTCCGCCAAGAAACGGTGTGTACCTCCCGTAGCGAATAGATTGTAGCCTTTCGCCGCCAGCATCTTAGCGGCATCCAGCATGGCTACCTTCTGCTTCGGCGTACCGGTGGACAGGAGGATATTCTTCTCCGGAACCCGTTGCCCGACAGCGAGCATACTCGTCAACACCGCCTCGGATACATCGTCGCCCAGACAACCCACCTCGCCCGTGGAAGCCATATCGACCCCTAATACCGGATCGGCTTTCTGCAAGCGATTGAACGAGAATTGAGAGGCCTTGATACCCACGTAATCCAAATCGAACTCATTCTTATTCGGTTTCTCTACCGGCAAGCCCAGCATAACACGGGTAGCCAACTCGATGAAGTTTATCTTCAGCACCTTGCTCACGAACGGGAAGGAACGGCTGGCACGAAGGTTACACTCGATCACCTTGATCTCATTGCCCTTCGCCAGATATTGGATATTGAACGGGCCGGAGATATTCAGCTCCTTAGCGATCTGCTTACTGATACGCTTGATACGACGAACCGTCTCCACATATAATTTCTGGGCCGGGAACTGAATCGTAGCGTCGCCGGAATGTACCCCGGCAAACTCGATATGCTCGCTGATGGCATACATCACGATCTCGCCATGATCGGCCACGGCATCCATCTCCACCTCTTTCGCATGCTCGATGAACTGGCTTACCACCACCGGATGCTTCTTACTGACATTGGCGGCCAATTTCAAGAAACGCTCCAACTCCTCTTGATTCGAGCAGACATTCATGGCGGCGCCACTCAGCACGTAACTCGGGCGAACCAATACGGGGAAGCCTACCTCCGCTACGAAGCCATTGATATCCTCCATGGAAGAAAGCTCTTTCCAGCGGGGCTGATCCACGCCGATACGATCCAACATGGCGGAGAACTTCTCACGGTCCTCGGCATTATCGATGCTCTTGGCAGATGTCCCCAAGATATTCACATGCTGCTCGTCCAGACGCATCGCCAAGTTATTCGGGATCTGGCCGCCGGTGGAGACGATCACGCCGTGGGGGTTCTCCAGCTCAAGGATATCCATCACACGCTCGAAGGTAAGCTCGTCGAAATAAAGGCGGTCGCACATATCATAGTCGGTAGATACCGTCTCGGGATTGTAGTTGATCATCACGGAGCGGTAACCCTCCTTACGGATCGTATTCAAGGCCTGCACGCCACACCAGTCGAACTCCACCGAGCTACCGATGCGGTAAGCGCCGGAACCCAGCACGACAATCGAGCGATGATCGCCCAAATACGTCACGTCGTTTTCCGTACCGCTATACGTCAGGTACAGGTAATTCGTCTGCGCCGGATACTCGGCGGCCAAGGTATCGATCTGTTTCACCACCGGAAGAATGCCATGCTCCTTACGGAACTGACGAACCAACATCATACCCTTCTCCACATCCCCGTCGAGACCAATCGCCCGTGCGATCTGGAAATCAGAGAAACCTTGTATCTTCGCCCGACGGATCAACTCCGGATTGATGCGCCAACGTTGGATCCCCTTCATATCGAAAGCGTGAAGCTCCTTGGAGGTCTGCATGATTCCATATAGTTTCTGTAGGAACCATCGGTCTATCTTGGTAAGCTCATGAATCTGGTCTACCGTATAACCGGCTCGGAATGCCTTCGAGATAACGAAGATACGGCGGTCGGTAGGCTCATGCAAAGCCTTATCGATATCCTCGATCACCAACTCCTTATTCTCCACGAAACCGTGCATACCCTGCCCGATCATACGCAAGCCCTTCTGGATAGCCTCCTCGAAAGTACGTCCGATCGCCATCACCTCGCCAACCGACTTCATGCTGGAACCCAACTCACGAGCCACGCCGTGGAACTTACCCAAGTCCCAGCGAGGGATCTTACATACCACGTAATCGAGAGCCGGCTCAAAGAAAGCGCTAGTCGTTTTCGTCACGGAGTTTTTCAAGTCGAACAAACCGTAGCCCAAGCCTAATTTAGCGGCCACGAAAGCCAACGGATAACCGGTCGCCTTAGAAGCCAAGGCCGAAGAACGGCTCAAGCGGGCGTTCACCTCGATCACCCGGTAATCCTCACTCTCCGGATCGTAAGCGTATTGCACGTTACACTCGCCCACGATACCGATATGGCGGATGATACGGATCGCCAACTCACGTAATTTATGATAATCCGTATTGCTCAAGGTCTGCGAGGGGGCAATCACGATAGACTCTCCCGTATGGATTCCCAGCGGGTCGAAATTCTCCATGTTACATACCGTGATGCAGTTATCGAAGCGGTCGCGCACCACCTCGTACTCTACCTCTTTCCAGCCCTTCAAGCTTTTCTCCACCAATACTTGCGGAGAGAAAGAGAAAGCCTTCTCTACCAACACGTCCAATTCTTCCTCATTGTCGCAGAAACCGGAACCCAAGCCCCCCAGCGCATAAGCGGCACGGACGATGACCGGATACCCCAGCTCAGCGGCCGCACGACGAGCGTCAGCGGCGTTCTCCACGGCCTCGCTCTTGATCGTCTTCACGTCGATCTCATCCAGCTTGCGTACGAACAACTCCCGATCCTCGGTATCCATGATAGCCTGCACCGGGGTACCCAATACCTTCACGCCATACTTCTCCAGCACGCCGCTTTGGTAAAGAGCCACGCCACAATTCAACGCCGTCTGCCCGCCGAAAGCGAGCAAGATACCTTCCGGACGTTCCTTCTCGATCACCTTTTCCACAAAAAAAGGAGTAACGGGCAGGAAATAAACCGTGTCCGCGACTCCTTCCGAGGTCTGTACCGTAGCGATATTCGGATTGATCAATACCGTTTGAATCCCCTCTTCCTTAATCGCCTTCAGGGCTTGGCTGCCTGAATAATCGAACTCGCCCGCCTCACCAATCTTCAAGGCTCCGGAACCGAGTATCAGGACTTTCTTTATATCTTCTTTCATTGCCTTGACAGCCTCTTGTCAGATGCCTTGACAGCCTCCTGTCAAGCCTCGTGACAGGATGAATCTAAAGCAGGTCGGCAAACTTGTCGAACATGAACTCCGTATCCAGCGGCCCGCTGCAAGCCTCGGGATGGAACTGAGAGGAGAAGAAAGGCTTCGTCTTATGCTTGATACCCTCGTTCGTCCCGTCATTCATATTGATGAACAGCGGTTCCCACTCCTCACCCAGCGTATCGTTATCCACGGCGTAACCATGGTTCTGCGAGGTGATGAAGCATTTCTCCGTGCCTACCATACGTACCGGCTGGTTATGGCTACGATGACCGTACTTCAATTTATAGATAGAAGCACCGCCGGCTTTCGCCAACAACTGGTTACCCATGCAAATACCGCAAATCGGCTTATCCCCGGAAAGCGCCTTACGGATATTCCGCACAGCGGCATCGCAAGTATCCGGATCGCCCGGACCGTTGCTGATAAACAAGCCATCGTATTCCAGCTGATTGAAGTCGTAGTCCCAAGGCACACGGATCACCGCCACGTTACGCCTCAACAGGCAACGGATGATGTTATGTTTCACGCCGCAGTCCAAAAGCACGACGCGCTTTAGGAATTGAGAATTGAGAATCGAGAATCGGGAATCGGAGGCTTCCGATAAAGAACAGGTCTGGCTCGTACCATCGGGCAGGTAACAAATAATCTCCTTGCACGATACCCGATCCACATAGTTCACATGCTCATAATCCTCGATCTTCAATTCCCCATTTCCAATTTCGTTATCGGCATCGCCGATAACGATACGTCCCATCATCACGCCATGCTCACGCAATTTCTTAGTCAACGCACGCGTATCGATACCGTATATGCCCGGGATCTTCTCCTCCTTCAACCAGTCGCCCAAGCTGCACTCGGCGTTCCAGTGGCTATACTCATGGCTATAATCGCTAACGATAATCGCCTCGGCGTGGATCTTCTCGCTCTCCATAAACGTAGCGATCCCGTTCGTCCCGAACGTACGAGGCGGGACACCGTAGTTACCAACGAGCGGATAAGTCAACACCATCAACTGGCCTGCGTACGAAGGGTCCGTCAAGCTCTCCGGATATCCGGTCATAGCGGTATTGAACACGACCTCGCCAGCCACCGGTCTCTCATAGCCAAAAGAGTAGCCACGGAAGACGGTACCGTCGTCTAACATCAAAGTTGCTGTTCTGTTTGTCTGCATAGAATCTGTATGTTGTGTCATTTCACTAAATATTCTTCTTCCATATAGTGAATAAAAGCCTCGTTCACTAACCGAGTCCCGCCCGGTGTCGGGTAATCGCCGGAGAAATACCAGTCACCCGGATGCTCCGGACAAGAGGCATGCAAGCCCTCCAAAGTCTGGTAGACAATCTCTACTTTCGCCTGCGTCCCGGCCGGTGTAAGCAACTCCACCATCTTAACGGATATCTCCTCGTCCGTAAACGGGGCGTATATCTCCTTTACGTAATTCACCAACGGACCATCCGCCGCTGTTTGTTGTCGCTTCGCCTTTTGATAAGCGTCCAAGATCACGTATTCCATCCCCCGGTCACGTAACAGGGCCACCGCAGCCTTAAAAGCGATAAACTCGTTCATCCGGGACATATCGATACCGTAATAATCCGGGTAACGTACCTGCGGAGAAGAACTTACGATCACGATTTTCTTCGGATGCAGGCGATCCAAGATACCGATAATACTCTGGCGCAAGGTAGTACCCCGCACGATGCTATCATCTATCACAACCAGATTATCGATAAAAGGTTCAATACTTCCGTAAGTAATATCATACACGTGCGCCGCCAGATCATTGCGGCTATTGCCCTCAGCGATAAATGTACGTAATTTTATATCTTTTATAGCTACTTTCTCCGAGCGGATTCGCATGGAAAGGATTTGCTCCAGTTCCTCTTCCCTAAGCAAGTGACTACGATCGGCGATCCATTCTTTTTTCAGCTTATTCAAATAGTTGTTCAATCCCTCCTGCATCCCGAAATAAGCGACCTCGGCCGTATTCGGGATAAAAGAGAAGACGGTATGATTCAAATCATAATCCACCGCTTTCAAGATCGGATGCACGAGATTATCTCCCAAACGCTTCCTTTCCCTGTAAATATCCACGTCGCTACCCCGTGAGAAGTAGATACGCTCGAAGGAACAAGCCTTATTCTCTTTCGGCTCCACGATCTGGGAGATATGCCACTCGCCTTTCTTGTTGACGAGTATCGCCTCTCCCCGATTCAACTCCCGGATATTCTCTACCTGCACGTTCATCACGGTTTGTATAACCGGACGCTCGGAAGCCAACACGATAATCTCATCATCCGCATAATAGAAGGCCGGACGGATTCCCCACGGGTCCCGTACGCTAAACGACTCGCCACTACCGGTGATACCGCAAATCACGAAACCACCATCCCAGCCCGGAGTACAGCGCTTCAGCACGTTCGACAAATCGATTTGATCCTCGATGGCATGCGTGATATCCATCCCTCTCAATCCTTCCGCCTCACACTTTTGGTACAGGCGCTCCACTTCCCTGTCTAATCGATGTCCCAGCTGCTCCAGCATAATATAGGTATCGGAATATTTCCGGGGATGCTGGCCGATCGCCGTGATCTCCTCGAATACCTCATGAACATTTGTCAGGTTGAAATTTCCGCAAACGGCGAGGTTCTTTGCACGCCAGTTATTGCGTCGTAAAAAAGGATGGATATAAGAGATTCCGGATTTTCCGGTGGTACTATAACGGAGGTGGCCCATATAAAGCTCTCCGGCGAAAGGTAGGTTGGCTTTGGCGAATAACGGATCGTTGAGTTGTTCGGGGGTTAAATCCTTGTAGTGTTCGTGAACTGCGGCAAATATCTCGGTAATAGCTCCGGTCCCGACGGCCCGTTCACGGAACATATATTCCTCTCCGGCATTTGCCTCTAACTTCACGCAGGCTAAACCCGCTCCTTCCTGCCCCCTGTTATGCTGCTTTTCCATCAGCAAATAGAGCTTGTTCAGTCCATACATCCAACTACCGTACTTCTCGTGATAATACTCCAAAGGCTTCAGTAACCGGACCATGGCGACACCACACTCGTGCTTCAATACTTCCATTGTCGAATCAACTTTTTGATTTTGCCGCAAAGATACAGACAATCCCTAACATATTGTTTAAACAAACATAAAATAATTGACACTTTCACGGAAAAAATGTTTTTATCGGACGTTTGGTTAACAAAGCTTACATTTTATAAGCAAAAGGGAGGGTTTGTTTTCAATCCATAATAAGATATAACAAAGAAGGGAGGCATAATGTTTCAGGCAATACATTCCATTCTTAGCCGACTGGAAATTTACAATATGCATGAAGTAAACTCTCCATACATTTTTATAATGTAACCTTACAAAGTTACAGACAAATCATTACGATATTAAAATAGAAAGATTACCTTTGCCATGAACTCTTAGTAAAATGATTTATGGAATATATTAACGAATTTCACAAACAATGGATAGAGCGTACTCGCCAATCAATAACCTCTTGGAGCAAGCAGCCTGCATCGCCAGAAGAAGTAAAGAAACAGCAGGAGAGATTGAACCAACAGAGGGCTATAAGAGAAGGCAAATCAATGAGCTAATAAAATTTACTAATAATAGAAATCTATGGGTTAACTTATCCCGCCTCACTCTCACCTATATGGACAAAGGTGGTGAGAATGAAGTATTTCATGATGGTAAGGTCTCTGTAATCAAGCTAAATAACTTTGAGTACGCTGGTGATGACTTGGAGAACTTTTTCATTCGCATTACTGTACATAACAAGTTTTTCAGTAATGTACCTTATCAGATGATTGGCTTCGCATATAACAGCGAGCAAAAATTCTGTGCAGTCCTCATACAACCTTATATATTAGCGGAACGAGAAGCTACAGAAGATGAAATAGCCGCCTATATGCAAGCTCTTGGCTTTAAAATGGACTATTACGACGAATATCACAATGAAGATTATGAAGTGTTTGACGCAGCTCCTAACAATGTGCTTTATGGTATAGATGGGAATTTGTATTTTATTGATACACAGATAAGATTAAAAAGGATATAAATATTATAGCCATCACCTAAAAAAATAATCACCCCAGCCATTCGTCTCCCCCTTCAAAGAGGAAATGAATGTCCAAGGTGATTATTTTTAAGTTTATCAGAAAACAAGAAAATCCCTATCTTCCCCACTCCTTTATCATCTGCTCATTCCGCAAACGACAAATCAATAGTTGCCCATTCTTTTCAGCTACAATATAATCCTTCAATCACGACCTTGCGCTCATCCGAGGTGTGCACAACACATCCAGCGCAATCAATCATCCGTACCTCTGACTCAACAGCTGAATTACCATCCATAATGACAATATACATGTTGTTGTTTTACTCCATAAAAATATCTGCTATTGTTTTCCTATACACTCATAAATAAAACCAGCTTCATGAAGTTCATGAGCGTCGTAAATATTACGGCCATCGATCAATAAGGACTTACGCATAAGTCTTTTAAGTACAGCCCAGCTAGGGATACGGAACTCTTTCCATTCCGTAACCAGCAACAAGGCATCCGCATCCACCGTAGCGTCATACATATCACTCGCGTAGACGACCTTGTCACCCAGCCTACGTCTGCACTCCGCCATAGCGATCGGATCATACACCTTGACCGTAGCACCCGCTTTCGTCAGCAAATCAACCAAGATCAAAGAGGTAGCCTCACGCATATCATCCGTCTCCGGCTTAAAAGCCAAGCCCCATAGGGCTATCGTCTTCCCGGATAAGTCCGGGATATGTTTTTGAAGTTTATGGAACAATACGCTCTTTTGCCGCTCATTTACCTTCTCGACCGCTCTCAAGACATTCATCGTATAGCCATTCTTTTCAGCCGTCTTGATCAACGCCTTTACGTCTTTCGGGAAACAAGAACCACCATAGCCGCATCCCGGGTACAAGAACTTACTCCCGATACGACTGTCCGAGCCTATCCCCTTACGCACCATGTTCACGTCAGCACCCACCAGCTCACAAAGATTAGCGATGTCATTCATAAAACTAATACGGGTAGCCAACATGGAATTAGCAGCGTATTTGATCATCTCAGCGGAAGGAACATCCGTAAAGATCAAGCGATAGTTATTCATCATGAAGGGCTTATACAACTTCTCCATCAGTTTTCGTGCTCGCTCCGATTCCACGCCGACCACCACACGATCCGGCTTCATGAAATCATCCACCGCATTTCCCTCTTTCAAGAACTCAGGATTACTGGCCACGTCAAACTCAACAGACACACCCCGTTTATCCAATTCCTCTTGAACAGCGGCCTTGACCTTCCGGGCCGTACCCACCGGCACCGTACTTTTAGTCACCACTAACGTATATTTATTGATATGCTGCCCTACCGTACGGGCAACCTCCAGCACATAACGCAGATCCGCACTGCCATCCTCATCCGGAGGCGTACCTACCGCACTGAACACCACCTCCACGTCACCCAGAACGGAGGAGAGATCCGTCGTGAACTTCAAACGTCCGGCATTATAATTCTTATGGACCATATCCTCCAAGCCCGGCTCGTAAATCGGGATGACACCCTTCTTCAAGTTCTCGATCTTCTCGGCCATCACATCCACGCACGTAACGTCCACACCCATCTCCGAAAAACAGGTACCCGTTACCAAACCGACATATCCTGTCCCGACAATCGCTATCTTCATACCGTAGAATTTATTTTTATAGATTATAATATGATTTGAACCACGCCACGGTTCGATTAACACCCTCTTGAATATCCATTGAAGGCTTAAAACCCACTGCCTGTTGAAGTAATGTAGTATCGGCGTTCGTCTGATACACGTCCCCCGGTTGCATCGGAAGAAAATCCTTCACCGCCTCTTTCCCGCAAGCGCTCTCTATAGCTTGTATAAAATCCATCAACCTGACAGGCCGTGAATTGCCTATATTATAAATACGATAGGGTGCGGAGGAGGAACTAGGATCCGGATGCTCCGGGTCCCAATCCGGATTCGGTGTAGCCGGCCGGTCCAAGACCCGTATCACTCCCTCCACGATATCATCAATATACGTAAAGTCACGTAACATATCCCCGTTATTGAACACCTGAATCGGACGATCGTGCAGAATAGCGTCAGTAAACAAGAAAGGAGACATATCCGGCCTCCCCCAGGGTCCATACACCGTAAAGAAGCGCAAACCCGTGGCAGGAACCCCATACAATTGGCTATACGCATGCGCCATCAACTCGTTAGACTTCTTGGATGCGGCATACAAACTCACGGGATGAGCGATACTCGTTTTCTCCGAGAAAGGCACATCCGCATTCAGCCCATACACGCTGCTAGAGCTGGCATACACCAAATGACTCACCTGATGGTGCCTGCATCCCTCCAGCACATTGATAAAACCATCCAAGTTCGATTCCACGTACGCATATGGATTCGTGATCGAATAACGTACGCCCGCTTGGGCGGCCAGATTCACCACCGCATCGAACCCCTCGTTGGCGAAAAGCATCCGCATCGCCTGCCGATCCTCCAGATTCATCCGGATAAAGCGGTATCTCTCATACGTATGGCTCGGAGTCAATTTATACCAATCCACCTCCTCTTCCCGTATGCCCGCCTCCTTCAAGCGACCATACTTCAAGGCCGTATCATAATATCCATTGATATTATCCAAGCCCACAACCTCGTCTCCCCGCTCCAGTAAACGCCGTGCGACAAACGAGGCGATAAAGCCGGCGGAGCCGGTCAATAAAACCTTCATAGATATGTAAATAATAAAAATGTTCGTGTAAGAAAATCTGTTACAGGTAGGTACAGGTTTTGATAACTATTTAGAACGACGAGGAGAAAGACTTCTATAAATATTCAATCCCTCTTTATTTGTTCGATAAATTATAGTATCATTTGAGATAGGCAAACATTCCCGATAAGAAAATCGTGTTTTTCCAAAATACGATCAATGCGATCCTTCCTCATAAATTGCCAAATGCTTTGCGATAACATCCTCCAGGGAAAAATCCCGCTCCGCTATCTGGCGAGAGCTAAACCTTATTTGTTTTTAGAAGATGCTCCCGTAAAATCCGCTCATAGTACCCCTTCACGTTGTTAATGTCAAACCGCTCCTCCGCCAACCTCCGGCTATTGATACTCATAGATTTCTTTTCTTCTTCGCTCAATGACAAATAGCGAAGCATTGCGTCTACCAAAGCATTCACGTCTTTCGGAGGAACCAAGTAGCCATTCTCCCCCTCACGTACCGTCTCCCTGCAACCGGGTATATCCGAAGCGATGATCGGCTTGCCCAAAGCGCAGCCCTCCATCAAGGAACGATTCAGCCCCTCATGATAACTGCTTAATAATAATAATAATATACCGGGCCTTCCCATAAACTTCTCCGGCTCGGTCGTATACCCCAGATAAGTGATGGCTCCACTCTCCTCATCCAGTCGGATCTGCTCCCGGCTTACGGCATTCGGATAGGCCTCATCCACCGGACCTAACAATTGCACCTCCACCTCCGGATAGGTACGCTTCACGATCTTGGCTGCCTCTACCACCTCTCGATACCCCTTGTCATACAGAACCCGGGCCACCATCAAGAAGATCGTCTTGTCCGACCGATTGTCCGAGAAGAGGAACCGTTCCAAATCCACGCCCTCGCCGCCATCCAGCAAGACCACTTGTTCCTCGCACGCCACCTTTCGCTCCATCAGGATACGGCCGTTTTCCTCATTTAGCACCATGATCTTATCGGCGAATCCCAAAGCAAAACGAAACAACTGATGTGCCACTTTACTAGCCAAACCGCCATGTGAGAAAGTGAATCCCAATCCCGCCACCATAGCTGTACCGTGAATACCCAACAGGCGAGCCGCCAGCGTACCATATATATTCGGCTTGATCGTAAAATGGAAGATATAATCCGGCCGCTCTTCCCGGTAGATTTTAAACAGACGGAAGAAATATCGCACGTCATGCAAGGGATTCATACTTGTTCGTCGCATATCTATAGCGATATGCCGTACCCCATCGGGCACACTCATACCCTTACTTGGAGCATCCACTGGCGATACCATCACCACCTCATGCCCCATGTCACGCAAGTGCGTGACGATACACCCCCTGAAGTTCAATTGACACCAGAGGGAGTTGTCGGTAAATAGGATTTTCATATATGTAATGTATGAAGTTTGATCAAAGTCAGGATCTAGCCAAATGCCTAATCTTGATTAATACGGAATTAGGCAACAAAGTAGCCGTCCTTTTAAAAAAGGAACGTAAACGTTTATTTAAAGGTAATCGCTTAAAATAAAATTGTTGTACATCTTGTAAACTCTTCCCTTTTGCTAATCTTTCTATTACTTTATCACGAAGTTCAATATCCGGATAATCTTCTGTGCTTTGAAATGCCAAACAGATATTGGCATTCCATGTCTTATCCTCTATAATTCTATTTTCCTTTTGAAGGCTGCTCAAAACGGATAAACCTTTTTCTGAGACTACTAAAACGGCTGATACACCGTCTTCTCTATACTCATAGGCTTCCCCCAAAAAATCGCCCAAACGAAGATCTGACGCAACATATTCCTTACGTAAAGCACAGGTAAAACACGAGGTATTCAATGTAACATTATCAAAAAAATAGCGATAAAATACATCATTATAAGCGAACTCACTATATGCCCCTTTATCTCCTGATAACCGAATCGTATATTGATGCCACCCATTCCCCTTATAGCGAAATTGTACTTGATCCAATTTACCTAATACTTTTCGTTTTTGAAAAATATAGGGTTTCCACACATTATAAGAGGGAACACCATGACAAAACAAATCCACCAATATAAACTCATTCGTCAAACACAACAGTCGTATCAATTGTCTTAACCCGAATATTTGACACGGAGTACCTATACAAATATACTTTTGCGACGGATCTTTCCTAGCCTCCTCCAATAATAAAGTAAAAGCCTCCGAGGTATCACTTTGAATATACTTAGAGCCTTTCAACAAAGCCAGATTTTCCTTTTGATTAATAATAACGGTTTTCGCTTGATCCTTTTCGTAGTCATAGACCACTCCCATGATCTTATATCCATGCTCTATCCCCCATAAAGACAACTCATACGCAAAACCTCCTGAGGTTGTTGTTTGCTGTACAGCTTGATTGGTAGAATAAACGCCATGCACGATTTTCTCCCGCATTTCGCAAGTATGGCTAGTAGGGGCAATAAAACGATAACAAACCTTTTGACAGATTCCACAATCCACACAGAGATCATCCTCCACTACGGGAGCATAGAAACCTTCCTCATTGATGGATAAAGTAACCGCTTTTTTGTGACAACTAGCCACACAAGCCCCACATCCCGTACAGGCCATTCGAGAGTCCGCTAAGATATTCTTTCTCATTTCACAATGTTTAGTGCATTTTTCAAATAAGTGATCGATTTTTGTCGATAATCATCAATACGCTCATTCAGAGCCACCATATCAACATCAACAGATAAGACCCGTTCCAGCTCCTCGAAAGCGACTTCCCTAAGCAGACGCTCTCGCAACCCCAACCGGCTCACTAAATCCAACATCTTCGAAGAATTAACAGTCTTACTGTAATAGATCGCCATAGGCCTATTCGTGATAGCCGAGGCTATAACCCCATGGAAAGTATCCGTGACAACAACCTTTGCCCCCTGAATACATTTCAACCATTCCAACGCATTACAAACGATGTTAACATCACACCATCCATGATACGTTCCCGGTGAAACAGTCAACAAATGATTTCTCTTCGCATATTTCTTTACCGCCTCTATCTCTAAAGGGCTCACAAAACGAGCATCGTAAGAATATACTACCATATAATCCTCCCGAGGAGTTCTTTTAGGTAATTTATAGGTATCTAATGGAAACTTATACAATAATACCGGATCACATACCAACTCCGCAAATTTCCCAGTCAGTTCATGAATGATTTTTCTAGTTCTCTCATCCCTAGCGGACAATGCCTTAAAACAGCTCAAGCCACTTCCAATAAGCTCCTCACAATGGAATTGACGTATTCTATCTAAATCGGTTTGACCACACGATGGCGCATAGGCTATCATATTATTCGTATTCACGCCATGGCCAAACATCATCATATTCACACCTAATTCCAAACTGAAGACCTCATCCGCTCCGACCAAAGCGGCATCTATCGATGCAGAGCAATAACGATCATAGACAAAGCTTTGTTCCCTAAATTTCTTATTGATTAAATATTTCCGAACATTATGCCAAGTAAGCCTCACCCCCTTCTCTATCAGAAAATGTTTGATAATATAAGGAATAGAAGCCAAAGAGATTTGATTCCGGCGTTGCAATTGAGGAACGAAATCATAATTCTTCCGATAAGTCAAGACTATGGGAATATGCCCCCACTCTTCCAACTGTTTATAAGAAGCATACAACTGCAATTGAGCTCCTTGGTTATTCACATCATAATGGGTAAGAATTCCTATTCGCATGATCTTCTATTATTACAAAAATTATCATTGCTTTCTCTTAAAAGGCTTGCCATTGATCAAGTTTATCAAGTCTACATATTTTCTGAAATGAAGAGTATCATTCACTACTTCCCCCTTACCTAGCCAGTCTCCAAAAATGACCTGTGAATCCAACCCATAATCCGCAGAAGTAAATAGCAACTTTCTTGAAGCAGAAAAGGCTTCAAACATCCGTAGATGTTCCGGCAAACAAAGATTAGACTCCGACATCTTAAAGATCAGATTATCCCAATGTATACGCTTCTTCCTGCGTGTCCATTTCTCCAAGGCTTCTTTTGGAGTTTTGTAATGCAAGAATACGATCTCTATATCTTCTATCACTCCTATAGGACATTCACACTGGCCTTTTCTCTCCAATATCTCTTTATAGCGGGATTCCTTGTAAGTGACAAATCGAATCTCAGCCTCCAAATACCTCCTCAAATCATAAATAAACTTGATATAATCCTCCGCAAAGAAATACATACCTATAGTAGGAGAGTCATATGTCAACTTAAAAAAACGATATACATGCGCTCCCCAACAATTATTTGAAATTATAGTAAACTTACTATTATTCAATCTTTTGCGTCTATACCACCCTAATATTGGGTTGCCTATTTTCTCTCTCAGCTCCAATCGGAACTTATCAATCACCTTCTCTAGAATTATCATATCAATTGTCTTTTATATCTCTTTTTCAAACAAGTCCATAAACTCATACCTTCTCCTATTGAGTACATTTCGATCATATTGCTTAGCCACCTCGAAATTACGCAAGGCTTGTTCCTTGAGCGTATTCTTATCGACTTTAGAAAGGATACGGACAATATCGCTTACATTTCCCCTACGGAAAACATACTTCTTATCCAACAATTCCGGTATACCTGCCGTCCGAGAACCGAGTGATAAACATCCCCGGCTCATAGCTTCTATCAAGGCACGAGGCAACCCCTCCTGCTTGCTGGGCTGGATGTATAAATCCATCCCGTCCAAGAAAGGAAGAACTTCGTCATGAGGAATCAAGCCATGAAAAAACACCCTATCACCAACCTCATATTTATCCGCCAACGAACGGAGGAACGTGTCATCCCCACTACCTACCAAATGATACTCAATATCTATACCGCGATCTCTCAGTATCCGTAACGCTTTGATCGCATACTCTTGCCCTTTGTAACGCACATTCACGGCAGCCACCGTTCCCATCCTCAATATCTCTTTCCTATTGGAAATTCTCTCCATCCTCTTTTGCAAGGCGACTTCATCCCCCGTAGTTATATTCACGTTACTACATCCTATGGAGCGTCCTCCTGTGGGGTATCGACGTTGTAAGAACTCATTCGTCACATAGATCGAATAAGCGGCATCAGCTTGTACCCGACGTAACGAGAGGTAACGAAAGGGAGCCATAAGTTTCCCCACCCAACTATAATTCCAATAAGCATCCCAAGCGCACCCTACCACCACGTTCAGGCAAGGCTTTCCATGCTTCTTGGCGATACGAGCTACCGTGTCGCCTAAGAACGAGGGCACATGCGCTACGCAGATGTCACAAGCTAACACCTCCCGTTCGATAATCCGCTCATTCTCCAGCCTGTCCACCAACAGAGATCTCACCGAATTCACCTTTTTCAAGAAGATAAAATTCACATTCGGATCCTCTATAGACTCCTGCTTCACACAGTCTACATTTTGCTCGAAGGCTAGACAAGTGATCTGTTCGCCCAAATGATGATAACGTGGCAAAGTGGCCTTGATGGAGTTGTTGTAGAACTTTCCCCCGCAACGATCAATCGTAGCGGTGGAAGAGAAAAGTATATGCATAATGAATAAAATTTATTTCTAGAAAATTGTGACCAAAAAGCCATATGAGCAGAAATCAAACTCCGACTTTCACACCATTATGTTTAATAATATGAGCAGGAACTCCACTAACAACAGAATTATCGGGCACATCTTTAACTACTACAGAATTAGGAGGCACTATCACATTATTTCCAATTGTAATCCCTCCAATCACCTTACAACCTAAAGTTAACTCAACATTATCTCCCACAATAGGTCGATTCTCCGGCAAGTTTTTATTTCCCAAAACGACCCTTGGGTCACCGTACAGTTAGCTCCCATACTGGCGCAATTCAAATGGATCCCTCCGATATGTACGATACGTAAACCCGGACCGCAACTATTAGGACGAATAAAAACTCCATATTTCATACAATTACGCCTATGCTTATAGGTTAGAAAGGCACGCCCCATATTACACATATTTTGACATTTATATAATATTCTAAACGTCTCAACGTACGCATAAACGAACGAATATGAGAATTCTCATTTCCCCCATCAGCCATAACAGAAAAGGATACTTGCTTTTCACATATCGTGCGTCATCCATACGACGATACTCTTTATAGTCTTCTTTAGTCTGTATCATATGATTCGAGCATTATAAGTAAATAACAATTTTCCGTAACGCATCCATAGCTTGTAACAGTTCAGGAATATCACTTCTTTTTCCCAAACACAATATTTTAATGAATAACCCTAGTTCCTTTATTTGCTCCTCTATTTGAACTCGTAACTTCCCGTCACCAATTACTATTAATTTAGCTATGAGCCCCAATTTAAATGCTTACTAATCTTATTATTGACATACTTGTTTTTGAAATACGTCATCAACCAATATAATGGCAATGTGTAATAAAACACGCCTCTAACTGTACCTAAGAAACTGTTTCTTACTCCTTTAATAGAAAACCACAAAAAAATGACAGCAGCTAACACTAATATAGGGTTTACTTTCATATTTCTCCTATTGACACTTTTAAACATCCTACAATAAATATAGCCATTGAAGAACATAAACAAGATACCATACCATCCAAAATTATTGTATGCTTCAGCAATTAAAGAATAGCCAAGTCCAAAAGAATAACCCGATTGTTTTTGCATCCATTGGCTAGACTCATGAACCTTTGCCGGATGAATTTCGCCAAATCCTATATTAGGTACTATGGAAAACAATTCCCACAGGTATGTCGTTCCGTATTCATAATCCTTGAACCTAGGCACATTCTCTATCGTCCAACTCACAGGAAACATAGAGAAACCCATTTCCTGTAAAATACCGGCGATAGGATTCTCATCATTATCTTGCAATACCATCCTTATAAGATTAATATCTTTTGTCGCAGAATGACGTATAAGAGATATGACGAAGAACGAGAATAATAAAGTAATTACACCAATCGACATTACTATTATATGCCTCTTCTTAATCTCATGAAACAACGTATACACAATCAATAAAACGGCAGAAATAATCGCAATACTACTGCGACCACCCAAAATAAAAGGAGGTAAGAATACGGTAAAAAGCAAAATTAACAAACACAGTTTTTTCCCTTTTCCGCTATATTCCGATGCAAAATACAGAGCTATAAGGGCTGGAACATAGAAATCTCCGATGATTGCCACAAAGCGTGAACTTGCATTATTGTCATAGAGCCCAGAATAACCATATACTGCCACTGTCGCTAAGTTAATTATCAGATTGTATATATAGAATGGGGCAGACATAAACGCAATACTAATTGCTATTTTTCTAATTGCATGATATGAGGCATGCAGTTCTTCTTGCCTAAGACGAGTTTTTTCTTTTGATCTTTTATTGGTAACCATCAATGCCCCAAAATGGAAAAACAAAAGACTACTCATTGAAAAAAATGCTCCGTCATAAAAGCCTTTAGAATCAAGATAACCATTTAACAAAAGATGTGCATCCTGTGATAAGCCTAAATATTCCAATATAACTTGCCCCGTATTAAAGGCATAGAAAGCGATCAGAAATACAATGTATGCACTAAACATATAACCCTCCACTTTCCACCAGCTATATAATGAATAAGCAAACTGTATGATGACAAACAGTCCTAAATACCGACAATCCTCATCGGTTGGAGCCGTAGAATGCTGAAGATAAATAGTGGTATACACGCACATCAATAGTATACCCAATATTACATATCTTAATTTATACATTACTTGACAAATATATTTTTGTTAGAATTTGGGTTGTTTGTGAGATATCAAATCCAGCTTCGCTGATAAGCTTTACCACATTATCACGTATGATGAGACCATAATGTTCAGTGATTATCTCAGCCCATCTCTGCGCTGACTCATTCAACGAAATAAAATACATATTGGGCGTTATCTTCGTATCCAGAGATATAGCATTTGAACCAAACACCTTCAATCCTGCACATTGTGCCTCCACGAGCGATACGGGTAAACCCTCATAAAAACTTGGCATCAAGAAGCAATCAAAGCCTTGTAGCAATTCATTTATATCCGATCTCACTCCAGTAAACAAAACGTCTTTTTCCAATCCATACAGTTTTACCTGTTGCTTAATCTCCGTCAAGAGTATTCCCTCACCGACCAAAACAAGTTTGGAATTTGGTATCATTCCCTTTATATGGCGGAATATTTCAATAATAAATTTGTGATTCTTTACCCAAGTAAACCGACCTACATGTCCCAATACAAAACAATCATCTAGTCCTAGTTCTTTACGTACTTTATTTCTGACATTTTCATTGTATCTAAATTTCTCAACTTCAATGCCATTCTTGATCATCTCAACCTTATCATAGATCCCAGTACCTTGATATAGCCATTTGATCGCCCTCTCTGAACATCCCAAATAATGGGTAGCCCAATCATGTACAAATGATTTCATCGCATAATGAAAGATATAATGCAATTTATTACCCTTCACAGATGAACTATGTGAATGGATCACCCTAATCTTGATCCCATATTTTTTAGCAAAATAGAGTGCTTCAATGGAAGACAAGGTTGAAACATGCATGTGAACAGCACAATACTCTTTAGCATGGACACTAAAAAATGCATCCATATTCTTATAGAACTGGATAAAACCTTTATGACGAGATGGAACATAATAGACACTACCACCTAAAGATTCCACTTCTTGTTGGTATGCGCCTGATTCCATATGAATAAGAAAATCGAATTGTATCTTTTCCCTATCCACAGTCCGGTAAACATTCATAACAAATGTTTCCAGTCCCCCTCTAGCCAACGTTCCCGTTATTTGAAGTACTTTAAACATGGCATTAATAATGTTAAAAACCTGCCTATTAATGGATTCCGGTACCCTCTTGCATCGACTACTATCAAACCTTTATAGTGATTGAATGTATGTACTCCCTGATTATATCTGAAAGTGTTTGGATAAAGGCTATTCACATTGGTAAATGTCCATTCATCTCCTTTTTTTTCAACCCTTTGAAGCACAACCCCATGTCCATAACACGCAGTACAATCTTGAGCAGGTCTATACAATCGACCGTTTATCTTAAAAACCTCTCCGGCATTACGAGCAATGTTTTTAGTAAAGTCTATATCTACCACTTTATCTTTCGTCTTCATGGTTTCCGTATCAAAAGTAAAGATAGATAATGTCTTACCGTTGACATTTGGTACCATCGTTGTCCAAAGAAATGTTTTTCCTTCCATTTCAAAAATAGAGGCATCAGTAAAAGGTATTTCACCTGTATGATGTAATGGTAAAAGAGTTCGGCTTGGATCATCATATTCATATATAGTAGAACTGCCCGAGGCAGAATTTTCCGGCATAACATACACCCTCTCATCCTTACGCAGGATAAAAGGGAAAGACAGATGCGTTGGTAAATCTAGTATTATTTCAAAACTCCCTTCCTCGTATGTTTTTCGGTCGATTACTACACGTGCCAATCTTCCTCTACGAACATCATAACAATACTCTTCAACAAGTAAGATTATCTCTTTATCAGTTACATCAAGTATGAACGGATCTGCGAACCAACGATCTTTTATTCGTTTTTTGACCCAATGTATTTTGGGCTTGCAACATGTAAGCGTATGTTCCAATCCCTCCTCTATAAAACCTATATTCCAAAGATTATGGCGCAGTTCTCTTATTTTCATAATCGAAACATTTTCTTATATATATAAACCCAAAATGGTTTTTGATCATGCTTACTGAATTCCATAAAACGATTCGTCATAAGAACATCCTTGAGCCATTGAGTCAAACTAATGCGACCATAGATAACATTGACAACATCATTAAACTCCGGCATCACGAATACAGACTTCATATCATCGTAACACAATTCAGAATCATATACCTGTCCTGTATTTGCCAAATACCAAATATACGGAAGATTCATGCCTGAAGCTGTTACACAAATTGAATTTCCATCATTTCTAAAATTGATTTCCATGAAATAATCATGCCCTTGTTTATCGCGCAAGAATTCCATACTAAAAAGCCCTGAGTATCCAGTCGCTTTCAAGAAATCTTTGCATGCTTTTTCATTAAACTTAAATTGGTTTTTAGGTAAATAACGAAGGTATCCAGTGTTTGTATTACGAGGTTGGCGCAATATTATAGAAGCTCCCGGGATAATTATATCCTCCCCTCCATTCAAGGAACACCCAATTAGCTGATATTCGATTTCTTTTGAAATATACTTCTGTATCTGCAATTCTTCGCATTGGCATGTTTTTAAAAACGCCCGTAGCTGTTCGAGATTATCACAGATAGATATATCTGATTTTGATCCATTTGCACTCGCTAACGGTTTTATAATACAAGGAAATTCAATGCCCTCAATTTCCATATGTGATGTATTATTAATAATCCAAGACTTGGGAGTTGCAATTCCCATATTCTCTGCCAATCTTGCCATTATATCCTTGTTCATCAAATATGTAATTCTTCCTTCTTCTTTCGCACAAGGAAGAATGAAATCGCAGATCAAGTCATTACGATGTAAATCTAGATAACTTGCTACACCATCGGCACATGCTATTATTATTGCTTTTTCTGGACCAGCATGTAATTTGTACAAGCTCTGAAAAATGTCTTCTTCGTTATTGATTACCAAATAACGTTCAATATACTTACTATAGCAAACATACGGTTTATAGTCTGTTGAAATAACAATCAGCTTCACCTTTAATCCTTTCTCTCCAAGGCTTCGCAAAACAGCAAGCGTGTTGTGGTGATTTCCTCCAATAACTATTACATCTTTATTCATCGATCATTTGTTTTATATATTCCTTAGATATATTAATATAGTTGGTAAGATTTGCTTTTGCTTCTCTAAAGTCAATGAAGGCATTATATACCATCTTATTATCTTCCAGATTAAGCCTCTCTAACAAGTCTGCTTTACGTAAGAGTGATGTAATCCGCTGATTAGCCCCCTTTGCAACACATGTAATAAAAGGTTTTTCAAAAAGGATACAAAAGGATGTCCCATGAAATGAGTTTGTAACAACAAAATCCGCATTATCTATCAAACTAATAAAATTATAAGGGTCACAATTTATTTTTTTATCAATTCGAGAATCACGTCGTTGTGACTGTGAGATGCAGTACAATGGTAAATGAGCTAGTTTTGCCACTTCATAGGCTTTCTGCATCGTTTCTTCCACTCCTCCACCAATAGGATAAACTAAAACATACTTCTCTTTCTTATTAAACGTGTTACCACGAAGATTCAATTTTTTCCACTCTTTGGGATCAAGCAAAAAGACAGGGTCACAAACATGAATAATAGGTTTGGATATGAAAAGCTGTATTACATTTATAGTCTCTTCTTCACGCATAGAAATATGTCTCAAACTATCAATCATCGGGAACGTTTGAGACTTTACGTCATTTCTAATTGGAAGATTTCCACTTGCTGCGTATGAACTGCATTTAGCTCTATTCTCAACAAATTGCAAAAAATAGGCCGGATCAAGATGAGAATTACTTGTTGTATTCCATATTTGATCACTTCCACAGATGAAACAATCAGCATCCAAGTTGGCATTTTTTATTTCTTCAAACGTTTCGTATCTATCTGTCAGATGAAGTTCATTTTTCCTAAAATACGAGAACGTATTTCTTCTACGATATTTAACAGGGAACTTGATCAAACGATACAACCATCGTGTCAGAGCATATTTTTTTAAACGTTCATCTCCCACATACATATAACTTTGATCATATACAATATAATGAGGATTATAATCTATGATTTTCGTCTTTACCCCTTGTGACTCCAGATATGTCTGTAGTGCGTATGCTTGAAGAACAGCACCATAATTAAGCGGACAGTGCATAGTGATGATGTACGCTGTTTTCATCTTATTCATTCTTCTCATTATTTCCGTTCAACAAAAGACTTCATACTATTTCTTGATGATCATTTTTTAATTTAGTTGTTATAGAATACTCTGGATCTGATTTCAAATTAAACATGATTTTCATGACATACGCCTACAAAAAAAGAACCATAATTTAAGATCCTTTGCATGGAGAGTATACCCACTACTTTTCCCATTTCAATATTCTGATTAATTTATTAATGATTCGTTTCGGCAAACAGCATAACTTATACATGATCAACGTAGATCGCAACGAATGGTGAGAACAAAGACGATTTATCATCCATTCTCGCAGTAGTCGAGGCCGATGAGGAGATTCCTTCATTTGTCCTTCCGCAACAACATTAAAAGGATGCTCTATCAACTCGCAACCACAAGAGCGTAATATCTTATTTCCCTTTTCCGTGAAGGCAACCGCCGCACTCACGCCATCCTCATCCGATTTATAGGTATTACCCCATAAGTCACCAATACGAATATCCGCAGCCGAACAGTCATACTTATATTTGCACCTCTCATAGCAAGCATTGCCCAAACAAGCATTGCTTAGAAAGAAACGGTAGAAACTGTCTCCTTGAGACAATCTTGAATTATAGAAACTTTTTTCCCCCTTAATTAACAGATTGTACGAAGCATGCCAATCCACCTTCTCCCCACGCTCTTTACCGTCTATCGCCATCGCCCAACTATCGTGCCAACCTGTGAATTTATTACGCCATGAGACATAAGTGATTTCCCCCGTTATTTTCTCCACTTCCTGAAGATACTTTTGCCATAAACGCATGGAGGGGACACCATGGCAGAAAAAATCCATTAAAACAAAATTATCTTCCACATTGAACTTTCGGATATACCTACGAAATGAATCTATCTGACAAGGCGTACCTGTCACCAGATATTTTTCCTTCCGGTTGACAGCCTGAAAACCATCAACCGTATAACTCTGTATATACTTACTACCAATGCTAGGTATTAATTCTTCAACTGTGGTAGCGATATAGTGTTCCGCTCTCGCTCGCTCCGCATCGTAACGGACTCCACATACCTTATAACCTTTCCCTATAAGGGCACGTCCCACTTCAAACCCCACTCCTCCAGAGGAACACTTCCTGCGGACAGCCTCATCTTTACTCCACGCCGCATAACAGTGAATCTCAGAACGCCGTAAAGATAGCTCTTCCTGCAAAAATGAACATACATCCAAGCATAAACCACAGTCTACACATCGGTCTGGATCGACAACCCTCGGTTCATAAAAAAACTCTTTGTTCAATCCAATCCCAATGATCTTTTTACCACAGACCGTAGCGCATACACCACAGCCATAACAATCTTTTATCTCACTTATATTTCTCATAAATCTTCTTTAGTTGACTCGCCAACAGTTTTCGTTCTTCCCGGTCCAAGCCCAAGTAATACATGGCCAAACCATCCATCAATAGAGAGACCATCCCTAACAGAATGATTTTCCAAGCGAAGCCCATTGTCTCCAGCGGCAAATAAACAATGGGATAAACAACAGCTGTCACCATAATTACCCGACCGACCACCTCCCGTAAATACCTCCATACGGGAAAATCATACAAACGACGTAAGTACCAAAGCCGGACGAACAATGTAAAAAAGTTAAGCATGCAGCGAATCTCCAACACCACCTCCGGCATATACCCCATACGCAAGAACAGGTAGCTGAACGGCAGATTCGACAGGATCATCACACTCATCAGTATCTGATAATCCCTAATCTTTCCCGTAGCTTGAACCGACACCCAAAGAGGGCCTTGTATGGCATCCAGCAATGAAAATATGATCATCAAACGACAGAATGAAGCTGTATATGCGGGTACCTCACCTAACCACAGCGATAAGACCTCCTCGCAACAGACATACAAGGGTAAAGAGATGGCGAACAACAAGAAATAGGAGTATTTCGAGGTACGCATGATCAAGTCGATAAAATAGCCTCGATCGCCCGAGGCGTAAGACTTAACAATTTGCGGATTAAAAGCCGTCTGGAAATTCCCAACGAAGCTATAGACCGCCGCTTGCACCTGATTAGCTATACCCATGGCGGCGTTTACCGTCACGCCAAAAAAGAGATTCAGCAAGATATTCAATCCCTGCGAGGCTCCCATATTGGCCACTCCCCCGAACAGGCTCCAACCGGAGAACCCCAACAACGAACGATACAAGCCTTTGTCCCAAAAGAACCGATAAAGGCATACGGCAAACGACCGCCTACAATACAAATAATAGCAAACCGTTATCAAAACCAGCACGACAAACATCAAGAACGCATAAAAGATCAAACGATCCCAAGATGCCAAAGCCAGCAAATAGACAATCAAAAGGCGAAGCACGACCTCAATCATGCTAATATAAGCATAAAACGACATCCGCTCATGAGCGATGATGGCAGCGTTATAAGGGGTACGAACGATATTGATGCAAGTAGATAATATCGTAAATTGATACGTGAGTGTCACCGCCCATTCCCTGTCCGCAGGATACTGGATATAATGCTCCAAAAACCACAATCCCACGGTCTCCGCCAGTACGAACGTCAACAACGCTATACCCAGATGGATCGTGACACTAGCTGAGAACACTCGCCGTACCGCCTCCGAATCTCCATGCCCCAACTCATAATTCAAGAACCGTTGCGTGGAGGTGACCATGGCGTTATTGACAAACGTGAAGAGTACCACTATTCCCCCCACCACATTATAAATCCCGAAATCCTCTACCCCCAATACTCGTAGCACGACCCGGCTGGTGTACAGCGTCACCCCCATGATAAGGAGCATGCGCATGTAGAGAAATAGCGTGTTTTTCGCTATCCGCTTATTGTTCTCTGACGTAGCTGACATAAAAATGAGTACATAAGACACGCTTACCCCGCCGATACACCAGCGGGACAAGCGCATCGAATATCTAGATTTAAAATGAGTTTAAGCTATGCTTATAAAGATAGGTCACTGAGACAAATCACCCAGCATAACACAAATAGTAAAGCACAAATCCGGGACTTCCTTTTGAAGGCTATAAAGTATCACGCTTGCGTCAATATCAAAATAATGATGGACAATCATATTCTCTCCCTCTCGATATGTCTACGAAGCAACCAATTCATCCCATCCTCAAGATTCCATACTTTTCGGCTTGACGAATCTTGAAGTCTCTTAATAATGCTTGGATCTCCCATTTATCTCACCCTTTCCCCAGCACATACTTCCTGATCCCATACCGAATACTCGGTACATTCGCCCCATTCACGAACGTGAGGTGAGGCAAGAGGGCGCTGATGAAGGCACGGCTCTTGACCAGCTTGAGGGGAGACGAGTAGTCGGCTAGGATCTCGTTGTAAAGGTCCGTCAATACCGTCTGGCAAAGGGTGACCGTGTCCGGGCAGACGCATAGGCGGGCCTCGTAGACAAGACGGGTCGCCTCGTCCGGGATGAACAAGGCCAACGAGGAGGGTTCAGCCGTCACCGGAGGGGCAGGAGAGTTTATCGGAGGAGACGGAGACTCATGAAGTCCCGATTCTGCGGGCGTGATCCAGCGTTCCGTCCGTGTCACCGTCCCGTCACCCCAATGGATGTTCTGGATAGCGATGGTGGCATTGGGCAGGATCTGCACGTTACCTCCATTGACCGTAAAGGCAGAACGTGCCTGTTCCGCCCGCTCTTGATTTTCTGTCATATTCGTTTTTAATTTAAGTGTTAACAATAATCGCCCCTTTCACGGGGGCATATTTATTTCTATCCTCATTTCATCCACCGTACGTCCGTTTCCGTACCCGTCCCGTCCATCGCTATTCCGGGAATGGACAGGAACGCATTCCTTTACCGGCGGTAACCGAATAATCAATTTATTTTATCCGATCATGAAAGAGTCTATCTTTTCCTTTTTCAACGCCCCCATCACCAATCAAGTGCCGAACGGGGTTGTCTGTGTCAGTCAATTGCACGCCTATATCACCACCAACGAGTGGCTGCGTGAGCGTACCGATCAGGTACGTGCCGCATCGGGCGACGAGAAACGGTTCAGGCGGCTGAAACAGAGTTTGCTACCCTATGTCACGCCCGCCGGTATCTTCTCCTACCGCAAGGAAGATCACTTGCTCGTGCCGTCGGGCGAGTTCGTCATCGACATCGATCATATCTCCTCATCCGAAGAGGCGATCCGTTGGAGGGACACGCTGTTCGCCGACGAGCGGCTACGCCCCGATCTCTCCTTCGTGAGTCCCAGTACCACGGGAATCAAGCTCCTCGTACCCTATCGCCTGTCGATCAAGAAAACCGTAGAGGAGTCTTTCGACGAGGCGGTACGATTCGCTTGGGAATACCTTGAGGGAAAATACGGGCTGAAAGCTGATGCCACGAACGCAGACCTCTCACGGGCTTGCTTCCTTTGCCACGATCCCTCAGCGAGGCTACGGGAGAATTGAAAATTGAGAACTGAAAATTGAAAATTATATATCATCATGAACCCATTATCAGATCTGGAGCGGCTCGTTGCCGCCATCGAGAAACAGGGGGCGAACATCGCTCCCACCTATCAAGAGTATATGCCGATCGCCTTCGCCATCGCCAACGATTGCGGAGAGGCCGGCCGGACATTCTTTCATCGTATCTGCCGGATGTCGGAGAAATATGTCTCCGGCGAAGCGGATAAGCTATACGACCATGCCCTCAAAGGAGGCAATGGACGGAATGGCTTGGGATCCGTATTCCACTTGGCGGACCTAGCCGGCGTGAAACTGGACAAATCCATGGCTGAGGCCGGGAAACTTTCAAACTTTCAAACATTCACGCCTCCCTCACACACGCACACGTGTACGCACGAGGAACCGCCAGTGAAAAATGTCCCGCCCGCCTTTCCTGAGTATCCTTGGCCCGCTTTCCTCAAACGGATGATCGACCGGGGCGATACCCCCGCCCAACGGGATATCCTCCTGCTGGGCGCTATCACCGTGTTGGGAGCGACACTCAACAAATCGATCCGGATATCGTACGGGCGAAAATTCTACTACCCTTGCCTGCAAACGTTCATCGTCGCCCCTC
>OHGH01000375.1_pt1 | contig 26061 bp, 29 predicted proteins | sample 1567801 | NCBI WGS metagenome assembly OHGH01 (sample SAMEA3879519, study PRJEB24766) | human gut metagenome | biome: human-associated habitat; feature: feces | place: USA | collected 1985/1987
ATATAATTTATTTTTAATCTAAAAAAACTGAACTTAATTATGGAATGTAGACATGGAAATTTCTGGATTGGACTCGGAATAGGTTCTATCCTTGGTGCTGTTGTTTATCGTCTTTCACGTACAGCAAAAGCTAAACAATTGGAAAGTGAAATTTATGACGCTATCCACCGCATTGGTCGTGATGCTGAGGTGGCAGCAGCTTGTGCAGAGAAAAAAGCAATGAATCTTGGATTGAAAGCGGTAGAAACCGGAGCTGAAATAGCTGATAAAGTGGCAGCAGAAGCTGATAAAGTCGCTGGAAAAGCAAAAGAAAAATGGGAAAAATAACATTCCCAGAATTGGTAATCAGTTAACATCTAATTGATTACCAATTTCTTTTTTACCATTCTATTTGCTTTTATATACACTGAATATTTTTATGTGTTCGTGCACACTTTACCATTTTTCTATTCTTTCTGTCTTTTTTCAGTGATCAAAAGTCTCTCTTTTCTTTTCTGTATCCATTCTCTGGAGTGCTTTTTCTTAATGTTTTTATCTTTTTTCTTATGTTTAATAACATGTATATGTTTGTTGTCGTTGAGGTAAGTGTTTGATAATTAGTTTTATAGTTCGTTTTATGATTTCATGTGTGTGCGCACACACTATTGCTTAATTCAATAATTCATTTTACTTTTGTCGACGAAAAACAAGATACTTATTAAGAATGGACAAAGAATTCTCAAATATTCGTATTGTAGACATCGCTAAAATGGCGGGTGTCTCTGTCGGTACGGTGGATAGAGTCATTCATAATCGTGGACGGGTATCTGAAGAAAACAGGAAAAAAGTGCAGGCTATTCTGGAGATGGTTAATTACCAGCCTAATCTCATGGCACGTTCATTGGCGTCTAAGAAACAGTATCACTTTATTGCAATCACCCCGTCTTTTGCTCAGGGAGAGTATTGGGAAGCCATTTCGGAAGGCATTGATAAGGCTGCATCCGAAATGGGGTCTTATAATATAACTATCACGAAACTCTTTTTTGACCAGTATGACAACAAAACTTTTGATGATATAGTCCGCAATCTGTTGGACAAGAAGGTGGACGGTGTGTTAATTGCCACATTGTTTACCGATTCAGTTATCCGGCTTTCGCGGGAACTCGACCGATTCGAAATTCCCTATATTTATGTTGATTCCAATATTGAGGGACAACATCAACTAGCCTATTTCGGTACAGAATCTTATGATGCCGGAGTTATTGCCGCCAGGTTGCTGACAGATAGAATCTCTCCCGCTTCCGATATTCTCATGGCACGGATTATCCATAGCGGAAAGAATGACTCTAATCAGGGAAGAAACCGTAGAGAGGGATTTTGCCGTTACCTAAAAGAAATGAGATTCACCGGAAGTCTGCATGAAGTGGAGTTGAAAATCAATGACTCGGTATACAATTTCACAAAACTTGATGAAATCTTTGAATCAAATCCGAATATCGAAGGAGCTGTTATTTTCAATTCTACCTGCTATATTTTGGGAAATTACCTGAAAGCAAGAGCCATGCAATCGGTAAAACTGGTAGGGTATGACCTTATCGAGAGAAATACGCAGTTACTTTCGGAAGGAGTGATTACCGCATTGGTTGCACAGCGTCCCGAACGGCAGGGATATGAAGGAATTAAATCCTTATGCAATCATCTGTTGTTCAAGCAACATTCTGAAATGGTAAATCTGATGCCGATAGATATTCTCCTGAAAGAGAATCTGAAATATTATCTGAACAATAAGCTATAAACATATAAATTTTTTAGAAACCATGAATGAATTATTTAACGTAAAGGACAAAGTTGTTGTAATTACCGGTGGAGCCGGAATCTTAGGTAAAGGAATTGCTGCATACCTCGCAAAAGAAGGTGCAAAAGTTGTTGTGCTCGATAGAAGCGAAGAAGCAGGAAAAGCATTGGTAGACAGCATCAAAGCTGAGGGCAACGAAGCTATGTTCCTTTATACTGATGTAATGGACAAAGAAGTATTGGAAGGCAACAAAGTGGAAATTATGAAAGCTTATGGCCGCATTGATGTACTGCTGAACGCTGCCGGTGGTAACATGGCAGGTGCAACAATCGCGCCGGACAAGACTTTCTTCGACTTGCAGATTGACGCTTTCAAAAAGGTAGTAGACCTGAACCTGTTCGGTACAGTGTTACCTACAATGGTATTTGCTGAGATCATGGTAGAACAGAAGAAAGGCTCTATCGTAAACTTCTGCTCTGAATCAGCTCTTCGTCCGTTGACCCGTGTAGTAGGATACGGTGCGGCAAAAGCTGCTATCGCCAACTTTACTAAATATATGGCTGGTGAACTGGCTCTGAAATTTGGTAACGGCTTGCGCGTAAACGCTATCGCTCCGGGCTTTTTCCTGACAGAACAAAACCGTACATTATTAACTAATCCTGATGGTTCTTTGACTGACCGTTCAAAGACAATCCTTGCTCATACTCCGTTCAACCGTTTCGGCGAACCGGAAGATCTTTATGGAACAATCCATTATCTGATTAGTGATGCTTCTAACTTCGTAACAGGTACAGTAGCTGTTATCGATGGTGGTTTCGACGCATTCTCTATCTAATTTATTTCAATCATAATCAGTAATCTATAAATAACAGCTATATATGTATTTATGTGAACAAACTTGGCGCTGGTATGGTCCTAACGACCCGGTAAGCTTGTGGGATATTAAACAAGCCGGCGCTACCGGTATAGTAAACGCGCTTCATCATATTCCGAATGGTGAAGTATGGACAGTAGAAGAAATCATGAAGCGTAAGCAAATGATTGAAGAGGTAGGTCTGACATGGTCTGTTGTAGAAAGTGTACCTGTGCACGAACATATCAAGACACAGACAGGCGACTTCATGAAATATATCGAGAACTATAAGGAAAGTATCCGTAACCTGGCAAAATGTGGCGTAATGGTAGTTACTTACAACTTTATGCCTGTATTGGACTGGACACGTACTGATCTTGCCTATACACTGCCCGACGGCTCTAAAGCGCTTCGTTTTGAAAAAGCGGCTTTCGTAGCTTTCGACCTTTTCATCTTGAAACGTCCGAACGCAGAAAAAGACTATACTCCTGAAGAAATAGCCAAAGCGAAAGCTCGCTTTGAACAGATGAGCGAAGACGATAAGAATCTCTTGGTTCGCAACATGATTGCCGGACTTCCGGGCTCTGAAGAAAGTTTCACAGTAGAACAATTTCAGGAAGCGCTCGACCGTTACAATGACATTGACGCTGAAAAACTTCGTTCCAACCTGATTTTCTTCCTGAAAGAAATTGCTCCCGTTGCCGATGAAGTAGGAGTGAAGCTGGTGATTCACCCGGATGACCCTCCTTATACAATCTTAGGTCTGCCGCGTATCCTGAGTACGGAAGAAGACTTCAAAAAACTGATTGAAGCCGTACCTAACGAATCCAATGGTCTTTGCCTGTGTACAGGCTCTTTCGGTGTACGTGCTGATAATGACCTTGCCGGTATGATGGAACGTTTCGGTGACCGTGTAAACTTTGTACATTTGCGTAGTACACAACGTGATGAAGAAGGCAATTTCTACGAAGCAAACCATTTGGAAGGAAACGTAGATATCTACAATGTAATGAAAGCTCTTATTCTTCTGCAACAACGTCGCAAATGCTCTATCGCTATGCGTCCCGACCACGGGCATCAGATGATTGATGATTTGAAGAAGAAGACAAATCCGGGGTATTCTTGTTTAGGACGTCTTCGCGGATTGGCAGAACTTCGCGGTTTGGAAATGGGCATCGCTAAGTCTATCCTTTAATTTGAGTACATAATTAGCATTTTATTATAGAAGCACTACGGCTATTATTGATTGAGATAATAGTTGTAGTGTTTTTTATTTGGTCTTTTTCACTGTTACCGTTTGAGGAATGAGTGAATCGAATAAATCTCCGACGTGTGTATCTTTATTTGCTTTTTTTGCTGGCTTCGCTTTCTTCGGTTCAGGAATAATTAGTAATGCAATTTGGGCGCAGGCTTCTGCGTCAGCAAGTGCGTGGTGGTGATTCTTCAAGTTATATCCGCATCGTTCTGCTACTGTATGCAACTGATGATTGGGCAGATCCTTTCCGAACACTTTCCTCGAAGTACGGCAGGTACAATAAAACTTGTAATTAGGATAAGTCATACCATATAATTCGTGAACAGCACGGAGGCAACCTTCATCAAAAGGACTATTGTGAGCTACAAGCGGAAGTCCTTCCAGCAACGGCTTGATTTCCGCCCATACTTCAGGAAAATCATCCGCTTCCATAGTGTCATCGTAGGTAAGTCCGTGGATAGCTGTTGTCCATTGAGTATAATAGTTGGGTGCAGGACGAATCAGACGATAGATTTTATTCACAATCCTACCGCTTTTTACGATGACAATACCGACACTGCATACACTGGTACGCTTGCCATTGGCAGTTTCAAAGTCGATTGCTGCAAAGTCTTTCATTAGTCCGTTGTTTTTTGAATACAAATGTATTGAATTAGAATTTATTCTCTCTATATTTGCCTGTAAAATATATCAATGTATACAGAATATCAGCCTTCTCATTTGCTTGCTCCCTATATTGACAACTATTGGGAATTTAAAGGTAACCCGGAATATGGTATGCGCATCCATATTCTGCCGGATGGTTGTACCGATTTTATTTTTACGCTTGGAGAAGTCGCAGATACAGTGGAGGAAGAAAGCTTGATTATGCAACCTTATCGTTCGTACTTTGTGGGGCCGATGACGAAATATTCCGAACTGATTACATATTCCGAATCGGTTCATATGTTTGGTGTTCGTTTTTTGCCTTGCGGATTGTCCTGTTTTACAAAGTTGCCTTTACATGAATTTGTAAATGATAGAATCAGTACAAGGGAAATGAAAGCAGTTTTTGATGATACTTTTGTTGAAAGGCTATGCGAGCAAGAACATATAGGCGACCGGATACGGATAGTAGAAGAATATTTGTTGTCGTATCTGTCTCGTCATTATGAGTCTGCCGATTCTCATATTGTTGTGGCGGTGGATATAATCAATCAGTTCGGAGGAAAACGTCCTGTTCGTAGTTTGATCGATGAGGTCTGTTTGTGTCAGCGCCATTTTGAACGGAAGTTCAAGTATTATACCGGATTCACTCCGAAAGAATACAGCCGTATTGTCAAATTCAAGAATGCCGTAGAATTGTTAAGGAATACAACATCTCCCAATTTATTGACTACGGCAGTGAATGCGGGATATTATGACTTGGCGCATTTCTCAAAAGAGATTAAGACATTATCGGGCAGCACTCCTGCCTCATTTCTTTCGATTACAATACCGGATGATACGACGTTGACCTATATCGAACCGCAAAAGTAGGTTTGTAAAAGTCGATTTTTTACAATAGAACAGAGGTTTATGCCATTATCTTTGCAGGTATAATATAAATCCAATAAGATTATGTCAACAAAAACAATGAAAGAGAAAGCAACCGAGTTGTTGCAGAGATGTGAAGTTGTAGTGCTTGCTTCTGTAAACAAAGAGGGATATCCCCGTCCTGTGCCGATGAGCAAGATTGCAACAGAGGGAATTTCTACTATTTGGATGTCTACCGGAGCGGACTCATTAAAGACTATCGACTTTCGTAAGAACCCGAAAGCCGGATTATGCTTTCAGGATAAGGGAGACAGCGTAGCCTTAACGGGAACTGTAGAAGTGGTAACGGACGAGAAAATGAAAAAGGAACTTTGGCAGGACTGGTTTATCGAGCATTTCCCCGGTGGCCCTACCGACCCGGGCTATGTACTGCTGAAATTTGAATCGAATCACGCGACTTATTGGATTGAAGGGACATTTATTCATAAGAAACTGGACTAGTCCTTCATACATTCTTATTCCCGTGGGATATGGAAATATAAAAAGAGAGAAACATTCTTTCCTTCCGAAGAAGAATGTCTCTCTCTTTCTGATGATAGTTGGATAGATAGTATATCTATTCTCCGTGTTTCATTTAGAATTCGAACTTCTCCAGTTTCATTTCAGCTAATTCCTGAATGATACCTACATATTTGCCGAAATGCGGAGACTTCTCGTGAGCTGCCAATACCTCAGCATTCTGCCATGTTTCACAAATCATGAAAACGTCGTGACGGGTACTGCTTTCGAAAGTATCATAAGCAATGCATCCTTCTTCCTTTAAAGAGCAAGTAGTCAGTTTCTTAGCTGCTTCAATCGCTTTTTCGCGGTTTGTCTCGCTTACGCGGACGAAAACATTCAATCTAATCATAGTCTTTATTGTTAAATGATTAAAAATAGCTTTATCACATCTTGGTGAATAAATCGCAGGCAAAGATACTATTTTTGTGCTTTGTCGGATAGCTTGTTCTTTAAATTTCATCAAAACGTCATATAATCATCAAAAAAACGATTATATTTATTCTGGAATCAAAAAGCAACTATTTTGTACGCAACTCTTAATTTTTTTTCTGGCTTAATATTAGCCTCACGAACCACAGGCTAATTTCTTTCGTTTGAGTAATTCCACTCGAGCCGTTTTTCATTTTGTTATTTACTGCATAGTTTCTTTTCTTTTGGGCAAACAGCCTTATAAGTATAAAGTAAAGAAAGGAGATGTTATTTTGATACATAAAAAGTGCTTGTTTGATATTTTAGAATGAAGTTCGTAATATGGATTTTTTTTATAGCTTTGTGAACTGATGGCATATAAAAAGTAATAACACCCTAATAATCGAAGATATGAGAAAAGTATTTTTATTGGCTTTTGCCTTGTTCGCATGGAATATCCTTGCCAATGCTCAGGAAAGTGATGAAAGATATATTGAAGTGACCGGTTCTTCGGAGATAGAAGTCGTCCCGGACGAAATACACTTTCTGATTCAGATAAAGGAATACTGGGAAGAAGAATATACGGGTAAATCAAAGAAAGAGGAAGATTTTCGGACGAAAGTGCCGTTGACTGTGATAGAGAAAGATTTGCGTAAAAGTTTGCGTAAAATAGGAATATCGGATGAGGCTATCCGTACGCAGGAAGTAGGGGACTATTGGCGTCAGAGAGGGAAGGAATTCCTGATTGGCAAACAACTGGATATTCGTCTTACGGATTTCGAGCAAATCAATTCCATTATCCGGTCTGTCAATACATGGGGCATTGAATCAATGCGTATCGGGGAACTGAAACATAAGGACTTGCCGATGTATAGGAAGCAGGGAAAGATTGAAGCATTGAAAGCAGCCCGTGAGAAAGCATCCTATCTGGTGGCAGCAATGGGACAGCAATTGGGTGAAGTCATTCGTATCATCGAACCTGCCGATAACAATATAAGCCGTTACCTTCCTTTCCAGGCACAGAGCAATGTCAGCATGGGGACGGCGGCTACTGAACAGTACCGTGTCATCAAGCTGAGATATGAAATGACCGCCCGTTTTGCCATAAAATAAAAAATGCCTATTTTGGGGTATAAGAAAACCGGATTCCTGCAAATCATCGAACCTAAGATTATCATCCGTAAGGCGGGTAGAAACAATGCGTATATAACTGCTGTTTTGGATAAAAGCTGTTCGGTTGCTCAGGCGAAGCGTGAGGAACTGAAGTTGAAATTCTCCTGATCTGGTAGTCGCTTGGATGAACTCTGCTTATCCGATGAAGATATCAGAGAAGATCGGAGTGGCATACAATCCTTCTTTCTTTGGATACACAAGCTATCGAAAAGTACCAGAATAAACTGGATGCGAAAACCACCGTCGGCGAACTGTTGGCTGTCAATGCGCAGCCGCAGAGATTGAAGTTGGTTGATACGCCGGAAGCGGAGAAGTATATATCCGTGAATGGGCATTGAATACTGCTGCCGTGACTAGAGCGGGAAGGAATGTGTTTTATGTATGGAAACAGGAAGAATGAGATGATTTAAAAATAGTTTTTCAGAGGTAATTTCAGAAAAGGAATATTGTCTGATAACACATATTAAGCCTGATAATTTGTCAGTTCTCTTTCATACCCCTATATTTGTTCCCGCTATTCTATATAATCAATAGAGGGAGAATGTATCATAAGAGAAAAACAAGAGCGTACATAGCATGGGTGTTGTTCATGACATTCATTCCGTTCTTTGTAGTGAAGACCTTTCACTATCATGGAAGCGAGGATGAAAAGTCATGTTCTCATGCCGGGCATTCTCACAAATCATCCGATGATTGTGCGATATGCCAATACTCCCTTTCTTTCTTTACTGAACCTCAACCGGTAGAATTTCATTGTACATTAACGCTCGTGCCTTACGAGCCGGTTGTTTATCAGGATAAGGTCGTTTGCAAACGGACTTATTCACATCAATTGCGTGCACCCCCTGTTGCATAATTACATAATCAAACTTTTCAAGAAGGCAGGCTTATCGTAACCTGTCCTCACATTCATTTTACACATTATATAAAAGATTGTAATTGATGCGTATCGGAATTATTTCGGGCGTATTGGGGCTGACTGTAGTCTTACCCGCCCACGCACAGAAGTCCGATTCAATCAAGAGTTTACTTTTGCCTGATGTCGTTGTGACCGAGTCGTACCAGCAACGTCAAGCCAAAAAGTCTGCGCTTGCGGTTGATGTAGTGGATCAGGATTTTCTGCGCAAACATTTTACGGGAAACTTCATGCAAGCAATGGAGAACATCCCCGGCGTGCAAGCAATGGATATAGGTTCCGGCTTCTCCAAACCGATGATCCGAGGAATGGGATTCAACCGGATTGCTGTACTCGAAAACGGAATCAAGCAGGAAGGACAACAATGGGGAGCCGACCACGGACTGGAACTGGATGCTTTCAATATCGGAACTGTCAATGTCCTGAAAGGTCCTTCTTCACTACTATATGGCAGTGATGCAATGGGAGGGGTGATTGCCATAACTTCACCTCCCGTACCCTCGGTAGATATGTTATTCGGAGACGTTACACTTCTGGGAAAGTCCGTCAACGGAACGCTCGGAGAATCATTTATGCTGGGAATAAAGAAGAGTTTCTGGTATGCACAAGTCCGTTATTCCGAACAGCATTTCGGGGATTACCGCATCCCTACGGATACTATTGTTTACCTGACGCAAAAAATGCCTGTTTACGGGCGTAAGCTAAAGAATACGGCAGGCATTGAACGCAATATCGGATTCTTCGCCCAATATCAACGGCAAAGATATAAAGCGAACTATTCCGTAAGTAACGTCTACCAAAAAACTGGTTTCTTTCCGGGGGCGCATGGTATACCGGACGTATCCCGCGTAGAAGATGACGGGGACAGCCGTAACATGGAATTGCCTTACAGCAAGGTGAATCATCTGAAGGTGACTACCCTTCAGCAGTATGCGTGGGAGAAGCTAGTTTTGTCGGGCGACTTTGGATTCCAGAATAATCACCGTGAAGAATGGAGTGTTTTCCATACCCATTACGGTTCGCAACCCGTACCGGAGAAAGCCCCGGAGAAGGAACTGGCTTTCAACTTGAATACTCTCAGTGCATCGGTAAAAGTCCGCTTTATCGGTTCTTCTTCGTGGGAACATGCATTGGGTTGGGACGGACAGCATCAACGGAACGATATTTCCGGTTATTCATTCTTATTGCCTGAATACTACCGTTCCACCACCGGATTGCTTTGGCTTACGACTTATAAGCCTAATAATGTTATCTCCGTCAGCGGAGGAATGCGGTATGACTATGGATATATTCATATATCTTCGCATGAAGACGCCTATCTTGCCGATTATCTCCGAAAACAGGGATATGATGAAGAACAGGTAGAACACTATAAGTGGAACAGCCATGCAGTGAAAAAGAAATTCGGTGATTATTCATTCTCTCTGGGATTGGTATGGACACCGTCCGAACGGCACATGGTAAAAGCAAACGTCGGTCGTAGCTTCCGTCTGCCCGGTGCGAACGAACTGGCGGCTAACGGTGTGCATCACGGGACCTTCCGGCATGAACAGGGAGATACAAATCTGAAATCAGAACAGGGATGGCAAATGGACGCTTCTTATAACTTACGGTATAACGGGTTTTCCATTTCCGTTTCTCCCTTCGTCAGTTGGTTTAGTAACTACATCTTTCTGCGTCCTACGGGCGAGTGGTCTGTCCTGCCGCATGCCGGACAGATTTATCGTTACACAGGAGCCGAGGCGCTGTTTGCCGGAACGGAAGCAACGATAGACATTCACTTTCTGCGTAGTTTCAATTACCGTATTTCCGGTGAGTATGTTTATACCTACAACTGCGACGAGCATATCCCGTTAAGTTTTTCTCCTCCGTTTAGTATGCGGAACACGTTGACATGGCAGAGGAAACAGGTTATGCTTTATGCAGAGTGGCAGTCCATAGCCCGGCAAAATCGCGTAGATCGTAACGAAGACCGTACACCGGGTGCAAACCTGTTCCATTTAGGCGGTTCGTTGAATATTCCCATTCGGGGGAATCAGGCAATAGAAATAACCCTGACTGCCCGGAATATTTTCAATACCCGATATTACAATCATCTTAGTTTTTACAGGAAAGTAGAAATCCCCGAACCGGGACGCAACTTCCAATTATTAATCAAAATCCCATTTAAAAAATTACTGTAATGAGAACTAAATTATATCTCCCGATAATCAGCCTTTTGGCAATGTCTGTTTTTGTATTTATCTCTTGTGACGATTCGGATAGTGATACCACTAAGCCGGTGATTGAACTGCACGAACCCGAAGAAGGGCAAGCGCTGAAAATAGGAAGTGAATACGGCGTGCATTTTGAAATGGATCTGTCGGACGACGTGATGTTGAAGTCGTATATGATTGAAATACACAGCAACTTCGATCACCATTCGCATGGAAAAAGCAGGGGGGCCGGAGAAACCATCGATTTCAGCTTCAACAAGTCTTATGATATTTCCGGAAAGAAAACGGCACATATTCATCATCATGATATTATGATTCCGAAGGATGCAACTCCGGGAGATTATCATTTAATGGTTTATTGCACGGACGCTGCAGGAAACGAGACGTATGTTGCCCGTAATATCGAATTGAGTAACTATGTAGAAGAAGAATATCATCATCATGAATAGAATAAAGGTGTTATAAGTAGGTGCATTGTAAAAAATGCGACCTTTGTAGGTACAAAATTGGAGAAAGAAATTTAAAGGTGTAATAGATATTACACCTTTATTGTTTTCAAAGCTTTACTTTTGTGAAAAATACTTTTCCCTATGATAAAGTTGCCAATTATAAATCGAATTTTTCCTTCGTACAAATCGAAGATAATAGCTGTCATTGTTACCGGCGTTATCGTGGGCGGAGGAGTTTTATTTATGTATATGCTTCGGGCACATACATATTTGGGAGATGATCCGGCAGCATGTGTGAATTGCCATATCATGTCTCCTTATTATGCAACCTGGTTTCATAGTTCGCATGCCCGGGATGCTACTTGTAATGACTGTCATGTTCCTCACGAAAACGCGGTAAAGAAGTGGACATTCAAGGGGATTGACGGAATGAAGCACGTAGCGGCGTTTCTCACGAAAAGTGAGCCGCAGGTGATACAGGCACACGAAGCTAGTTCGCAAGTGATTATGAATAACTGTATCCGTTGCCATACACAACTGAATACGGAGTTTGTGAAGACGGGAAAGATAGATTATATGCTGTCGCAAGTAGGAGAAGGAAAGGCTTGTTGGGATTGTCACCGCGATGTCCCTCATGGCGGGAAGAACTCGCTGTCTACGGCTCCGGGAGCTATTGTACCGCTTCCCGAATCGCCCGTGCCGGAATGGCTCCAAAAAATGATAGATAATAAAGAATAAGCAAAATATAACTACGTAATAAAATAATAAAACCGATATAGAATGGAAAAGAAATTAAAATCATGGCAAGGATGGCTGTTGTTCGGAGGCTCAATGGTTGTTGTTTTTGTTTTGGGACTATGCGTTTCTGCATTAATGGAGAGGCGGGCGGAAGTAACTAGTATCTTTAATAACCGCAAGACTGTCATCAAAGGGATTGAAGCACGCAACGAACTCTTTAAGAATGATTTCCCTCGTGAATATCAGACTTGGGCGGAAACTGCAAAAACAGATTTCCAAAGTGAGTTTAATGGAAATGTTGCCGTTGATGTACTGGAACAACGTCCTAATATGGTAATACTTTGGGCGGGATATGCTTTCTCGAAAGATTATTCCACTCCGCGCGGACATATGCATGCTATCGAAGATATCACCGCTTCGCTTCGTACCGGAGCACCTGTGAATCCTACCGACGGTCCTCAACCGTCTACCTGCTGGACCTGCAAGAGCCCGGATGTTCCCCGTATGATGGAAGCATTGGGCGTTGATTCTTTCTATAACAATAAGTGGGGTGCCATGGGTGCGGAAATTGTGAATCCGATCGGTTGTTCCGATTGCCACGATCCGGAAACGATGAATCTTCATATCAGCCGTCCGGCTTTGATTGAAGCGTTCCAACGCCAAGGCAAGGATATTACAAAGGCTACTCCACAGGAAATGCGTTCGCTCGTATGTGCGCAATGTCACGTAGAATATTACTTCAAAGGTGACGGCAAATACCTGACTTTCCCTTGGGATAAAGGCTTTACTGTGGAAGATATGGAAGCCTATTATGATGAAGCCGGTTTTTATGATTATATTCATAAATTGAGCCGTACCCCGATTTTGAAAGCACAGCATCCGGATTACGAAATTGCTCAAATGGGTATTCACGGTCAGAGAGGTGTCTCTTGTGCCGATTGCCACATGCCTTATAAGAGTGAAGGCGGTGTGAAATTCAGCGACCACCATATCCAGAGTCCGTTGGCAATGATTGACCGTACTTGTCAGGTCTGTCACCGTGAAAGCGAAGAAACATTGCGTAATAACGTTTATGAACGTCAACGCAAAGCGAATGAAATCCGTAACCGTTTGGAGCAGGAGTTGGCAAAAGCGCATATCGAAGCTAAATATGCCTGGGATAATGGGGCGACAGAAGAGCAAATGAAAAATGTGCTTGCTCTGATTCGTCAGGCGCAGTGGCGTTGGGATTTCGGAGTGGCTTCCCACGGAGGTGCTTTTCATGCGCCGCAGGAAATTCAGAGAATCCTTTCTCATGGGCTCGATCGTGCTATGCAGGCCCGTTTAGCTGTATCTAAGGTGCTTGCGAAGAATGGATTTACCGGAGATGTGCCGATGCCTGATATTTCCACTAAAGGAAAGGCACAGCAATATATCGGTCTGGATATCGACGCGGAAAAAGCGGCCAAGGAGAGATTTCTGAAAACGACTGTTCCGGCTTGGTTGGAGAAAGCGAAATCAAATGGTCGTCTGGCACAAAAATAAGATAGTAGTATATGTGGAGCAAACCGTGGAGCTATAAAGAAGGTCTGATTATTGGTGCAGGATTATTGGTGATAGGTGCACTGCTGCAAATAACGGTAGGAGGTATCAATTGGAATCTGTTTGCCTGGCCGGTTAATTTAATAGTGTTATCAGTATATATCATTGTTCTGATAGCCATGCACCTTCTCCGTAAACGAGTCTATTGGTTTGAGTGGTTGAGCCATTATTCCGCAGCCGTTTCTTCCCTTGTCTGGGTGGTCGGTATGACGGTGGTAATGGGTCTTATCCGGCAGGCTCCTTCCGGTCATGCTTCGAATGACATACTGGGATTTTCACAGATGATTTCATCCTGGTCTTTCGTTCTGCTTTATTTATGGATGGCCACTGCATTGGGATTAACGATACTCCGTACCAGTTTCCCTTTGAAGTTCGGCCGCCTTTCGTTTCTTCTCAATCATATCGGATTATTCATTGCATTGATTGCAGCTACTTTAGGGAATGCCGATATGCAGCGACTGAAAATGACTACCCGAATGGGAAATGCGGAATGGCGGGCTACCGATGATAAAGGACAACTGACAGAACTTCCGTTGGCTATCGAATTAAAAGATTTTACTATTGATGAATATCCGCCGAAACTGATGCTGATTGATAATGAAACCGGACGTGCACTTCCCGAAAAATTTCCTGTACATTTATTGCTTGAAGAAGAAGTATACGGCGGGACTTTGCAGGATTGGGAACTGACTATTCAACAATCCATTCCAATGGCAGCCTCCGTAGCTACCGAGGATACGCTGAAGTTTATGGATTTTCATTCTATGGGAGCAACTTACGCTGTACATTTGAAAGCTGTGAACCGAAAGAACCGGCAGACGAAGGAAGGCTGGGTGAGTTGTGGGAGTTTTCTTTTCCCTTATAAGGCATTGCGCCTTGATTCTCTGACTAGCCTCGTAATGCCGGAAAGAGAACCGCAACGCTTTGCTTCGAAAGTGAAAGTCTATACGCAGGAGGGAACAATTACGGAAGATACGATTGAAGTGAACCGTTCTATGGAGATAGAAGGTTGGAAAATCTATCAGCTTAGTTATGATGAGTCGAAAGGGGGTTGGAGTGATATTAGTATCTTCGAACTGGTTCGTGATCCGTGGTTGCCGGTAGTTTATACAGGGATCGTTATGATGATGCTCGGGGCCGTTTGTCTGTTTGTGAATGCACAAAAGAGGAAAGAGGAGGAAAAGGAATGAGTTGGGAATATTTTATATTGTTTGCGGTAGTCGCATTGGTTTGTTGGAGCTTGGGGGCTTTTGCTGCTTGGAAAGGAAAGAAAACGGTATGGGCATACGGATTTACTCTGTTGGGATTGGCTGTATTTTTCTGTTTTATCCTCGGCATGTGGGTTTCTTTGGAACGTCCTCCGATGCGGACAATGGGAGAGACACGTTTGTGGTATTCTTTCTTTCTGCCGTTGGCTGGATTGATAACGTATATACGTTGGAAGTATAAATGGATTCTTAGTTTCAGTTGCGTTCTGTCATTAGTCTTTATCTGTATCAATATCTTTAAGCCGGAGATTCACAACAAGACGTTAATGCCTGCTTTACAGAGTCCATGGTTTGCTCCTCATGTTATTGTGTATATGTTTGCTTATGCTATGTTGGGGGCTGCGGTGGTAATGGCTATTTATCTGCTTTGGTTCAAGAAAGAAGAGATTGAACGGAAAGAAATGGATTTATGCGATAACCTTACTTATGTAGGTCTGGCTTTTATGACATTGGGTATGCTTACGGGAGCTATTTGGGCAAAGGAAGCTTGGGGACATTACTGGGCTTGGGATCCGAAAGAAACATGGGCAGCGGCAACTTGGTTCTCTTATCTTACATATATACATTTCCGACTGGGTAAACCGTTGAAAGTGCGTCCGGCATTAGTTATTTTGTTAGTATCGTTTGTTTTATTACAGATGTGCTGGTATGGAATCAATTATCTTCCGTCGGCACAAGGTGTCAGTGTACACACTTATAATTTGAATTGAAATATTAAATCATTTAAATTGCAATATTGATGAAAACATTTTATTGGTCATTAGTGCTTATGATGCTATTGCCAAGCATGGCATACACACAAAATACGGAGAAGGAAAATGAGTTCTCGATGTCGATGCAAATCAGACCTCGGGCGGAGTATCGGAACGGAGCTTGGTTTCCTCGCAATGAAGGGGTGAAAGCCGCATCGTCTATCAACAATCGTGCCCGTTTGTCAATTGACTACAAGCGGTCGGACTTGGAAATCAAGATGTCGGCACAGCACGTCGGAGTTTGGGGACAAGATCCGCAGATCGACAAGAACGGGCGTTTTGTCCTGAACGAAGCATGGGCAAAACTTGATTTCGGACACGGCCTTTTTGCCCAGTTGGGGCGTCAGGCATTGGTTTATGACGATGAGCGTATTTTGGGCGGATTGGACTGGAATGTGGCGGGACGTTATCATGACGCATTGAAACTGGGATATGCGAATAAGAATAATGAGGTACACCTTATTCTTGCCTTCAACCAGAATGACGAGAAGAAGATAGGCGGTACTTATTATGCTTCCGGTGCACAGCCTTATAAGAATATGCAGACTGTATGGTATCACTATAAGGCGGATGCAATTCCGTTCGGCGCTTCTTTGCTGTTTATGAACCTGGGATTGGAAACCGGGGATGCGGCTACGCAGGATTCGCATACCCGTTATCTGCAAACAATGGGAACGTATCTTACCTATAAGCCCGGTAGCTGGAATTTGGACGGCGCTTTCTACTATCAGACGGGCAAGAATAAGGATGCTGAGAAAGTGTCGGCATTAATGGGAAGCGTGCAGGCTGCCTATGCTTTTGACAAGACATGGGGAGTTGTGGCAAGTTTCGACTATCTGAGCGGCGATAAGGGAAACGGCGACAAGTTTAAAGCGTTCGACCCTCTCTACGGAACACACCATAAGTTCTACGGAAGTATGGATTATTTCTATGCGAATCTATTTGTGAACGGTTATGCGCCGGGTTTAATGGACAGCCGTATCGGTGCTCGTTTCCGTGCGTCGGACAAGGTGGATATGGAGTTGAATTATCACTATTTCACTACCGCGGTTGAATTGCCGGACTTGAATAAGTCCTTAGGTTCGGAAGTTGATTATCAAATCAATTTGTCGGTGATGAAAGACGTAAAACTCTCTGCCGGATATTCTTTCATGCGTGGCACAAAGACGATGGATGTAGTGAAAGGCGGCAATCATAAGAGTTGGCAAGACTGGGGGTGGGTATCGTTGAATATCAATCCGAAAGTGTTTTTCACAAAATGGTAATTAAATAGGGATGACATTCTGACAAGTGTGGCGCAGCATAAAACCGAAAGTTTAAGCTGCGCCACATTTTTATTATATGAATTTCTCTAAAACTGCTTTGTTCAGGATTTCCACCCGTTTCCCTTCCATGGTGATAAGCCCTTCCTTGATAATCTTATTAATTTCTTTCGATAAGGCAGGGCGGGATACATTGAGGTATTCGGCAAGTTGGGATTGCGTATGTGTAATCTCTACTATCAGGGAATCTTTCTTCTTATGCTCGAACAGATAAACGATGAATCTTTCCCGAACAGTCTTGCGGGAGAGGGGTTTCAGCCGTGATACGGTACAAATGTTGCAATTACCGGCAATGCAGAGAAAGTTGTGTAACACTTGCGGGTCTTGGCTGATAACTTTAAACGTAGAATCTTTGGTTGCCATAAGTATCACACTGTCTTCAAGGGCGGTGAACGTGGCAGGCAGTGTATTGTTTGGATTAAAAAGATGTGGAGTGGCAAAAGTGCGTGGCGCAATGATATATTCAATCATCACTTCGTTTCCCAGTCCGTCGATAATATCCGTGCGTAATTTCCCTTCCAACAACACATACAGTTTGTTACAAGGCGTTCCTTGTGTGACGACTATCTCTTTTTTGTCTGCTGCGTAGATTACGAAATCCAGTTTTTCTAATAAAGATTCTTTTATATTCAAGGGCAAATCCCGGAAAAGAGGGATTTGAAACAGTTTTTCTTTATGTGTGTCGGTCAGTTGTATTTTTTTCATTGCATCATGTTGTTCGTATCGTGGACAAACTTACGGAAAATCTCTGTAATAAACGAATAAAAAGGGAGAAATGGCACTGAATGGCTTATTAATAAAGCGTTTATGATGCTAAACGAAGCCAACGGGAAAAAAGGGAAAATGCAAAGAAAAGCGGATTTAGGAAGCAGAACGGTTTTCAAATCGTTACCCGTGGAAATGTAAGATTTAACAGTTACCGTGACGTTTGCGCTGCTCTGCTTAGGTTTGCTTATCAAGGTTTAACTCGTTGATAATTAGTTTTGCAACCAAAAAAGTTAAGCATGAGCAGAAGCACATTCAAGGTGCTGCTCTACGTGAAAGGGAACAAGGCGAAAGGCAAGGGACAGGAAGCAAGGGACATCAACCTTACCTTAGACAACATCAAGGCGCAAATCATCAAGCACTATCAGCGCACATCCGACCGTGAAGCGTTTGTTACGGCTGAAATGGTGCGCAACGCCTATCAGGGTATCGGCAGCGAGTACGAAACACTTATCAAGGCATTCGACAAGGATTGCGCCAACTTCCTGAAACGTGTGGGCAAAGACCGCATCATCGGGACATACAAGGTGATGATGAGGGCACGTAATTATGTAGCCGCCTTTATCAAGTCGTTCTATAAACGAAATGATATCAAGCTACACAAATAGATTATTCACTAAAAAGCAGATAGAACAAATGAAGAAAAACAACATAGTTACCCTGCGTTTGACAGACGATGAACTCGGTTGGTTGGGTGCACTGTGCAGACGAAGCAGACAGAGCAAAAGCGAGACCATCCGTTCACTCATCATGAACAGTACGGTACGGGAACGAATCACTAAAGAGCACCTTACGGTCATCCGGCAGTTGATTGGAGAAAGTACCAATCTCAACCAGTTGGCAAGACAGGCGAATACCTACGGATTCTTTGCCGTAGCCGACAAGTGCGAGAACATGGCAAAGGAGGTGTCCCAACTCATAAACAGGCTGAAAGATGATAGGTAAACAGACGAAAGGTACATCTTTCAGCGGTTGCGTGTGCTATGTGCTGAGAGAGGACAAGTCCAAATTGCTGGAAGCGGTCGGTGTGGAGGGAACGCCCGAACAGATGGCGGAGCTGTTCGAGTTGCAGACGTTGCTCAATGACAAGGTGAAGAACACGATCGGGCATACCTCGCTCAACTTCTCACCCGAAGACGGTGAACGGTTACACCATGACGATGCGCTCATGTTGCAGATAGCCCGTGACTACATGGTGAAGATAGGAATAGTCAATACTCAGTACATTGTAACCCGACATACCGACAGGGAGCATCTACACTGCCACATCGTTTTCAACCGTGTGGACAATGACGGCAAGACCATCAGCGACAAGAACGACTTTTACCGCAATGAGAAAGTCTGCAAGATGCTTACCGCCAAATACAGGCTGCATTTCGCCAACGGCAAGGATAATATCAAGGAAGAACGCTTGCGCCCATACGACAAGGCTAAGCATGAGGTTTACAAGGCATTGAAAGAGGAACTGCCCAATGCCCGAAGTTGGAACGGACTGAAAGAGGCTCTTTCCGAACGGGACATTGAAATGAAATTCAAGGTAAGCCGAACGACAAGGGAAGTGCAGGGCGTGAAGTTTGAGTATGGCGGCATATCCTTTTCCGGTTCAAAGGTAAGTCGGGAGTTCAGCTATATGAACATCGATTACCAGTTAAGACGGAATGCCTTTGAGGATGATTTCAACAACAGGCAGAGAGCTATCCGACAGCCCAAAGAGGAAACGGCGCAGACCGTATCGCAAAGCCATTCTGAAGATAATTTCAGCAGTGGGTTGGGATTGTTCAGCGGAATCGGTTCTTCTTTTAATGTGGCAGATGCGGAAGCCAACCAAGAGATGGCGGAGATATTAAGAAGAAAGAAGAAGAAACCCAAGCGCAAGCGTGGCATGAGATTATAACAGCTTATTTATCGATTCAAAAGATTAACGACAATGGTACAGAAAGATTTTCTATTGGATTTTGACCTCTACATTTGCGAGAGGTTCGGTTACAGAAACAGCCTTCACGTTATACCGACAATGAACGGTTGTTGCGTGGGCGTAAATATCAAGCCCGTAAAACTCTACATTCGCTTTTGGGAGTATAGCAAAGGTATGGGCGGCTTTCCAGACTGGTGCATCATTCTTGTACACTGCAACTTTGCCAAGAAGTAGGACGTGGAATTGCACGAACTTGTACGGTTCTTCAAGGAGTATGCACCACGATATGGGTACAAATACCTCTGCACCGAAGGCGGCGACTATAAGTATTATCAGACACTTGGTTTGAAGCTCATCCACAAAGGACTTTTCGGGCAATACAATTATGGATTGCCGATGAAAGATTTGAATGTCTAATACATGGTTTAGAGTTAAGGAGGGGATTTTTCCTCTCCTTTTTTCTTTCCGATACGCCACATTATCAGCAGGACGTTCCGTTTGAGGTGCCGAAATCGTGGGTGTGGTGTAAGTTAGATGATATTGTTAGTTTTCAAGGAGGTTATGCCTATAAGAGTAATACATATGTTAATCAATCTGATTGGCAAGTTATAAGAATAGGGAATGTCAAAAATGACAATCTGATACTTGATACACAACCCGTGTTTGTTGAAGATGTAATCGGTAAAACAACAGAAAAATACTTGTTAAAAAAAGATGATATTCTATTCACGATGACAGGGACAAAAGGTAAACGCGATTACTTCTACACGGCAAAAGTTCCATTAATAAATAAGAAATTACTTCTAAATCAACGTGTTGGTTGTCTTAGATGTTTTTCTTCAGAAATCAATATAGATTTTTTATGTCTTGTATTGAAAGGAGAATATGTGTTAAATGCGATATTTTCCACAGAAACAGGAAATGTTAGTCAAGGTAACATTGGTTCAGAAAGTACCTTGGATTTGAATATTGCCATACCTCCCCTTACAGAGCAACATCGTATTGTAACAGAAATAAAAAGGTGGTTTGCTTTGATTGACCAAGTAGAGCAAGACAAAGTAGATTTGCAGACTACAATCAAACAAACCAAATCCAAAATTCTTGACTTAGCCATTCATGGCAAGCTAGTACCACAAGACCCGAATGACAAGCCAGCCATTGAACTCTTGAAACGTATAAATCCCGACTTCACACCTTGTGATAACGGACATAGTGAGAAGTTACCACAAAATTGGACTTGGGTAAAAGGAAAGAACATCTTTGCACCTATGAAATCGACAAAACCCAAGAATGAAGAATTTCAATATATAGATATTGATTCTATTGATAATAGACGACAAATAATCAGCGAAATTAAAACAATAAAAACAGAAAACGCACCAAGTAGAGCCAGCCGTTACACTCAAAAGAATGACGTTATATTTTCGATGGTTCGTCCGTATTTACGTAATATAGCAAAGGTTGCTAATGATAATTGTATAGCGTCAACAGGATTTTACGTGTGTAGTCCTATTCCACAACTTCTAAATTCAGACTATTGCTATTATCTTATGATTTCTGATAATGTGGTAAATGGATTAAACCAATTTATGAAAGGAGATAATTCACCTTCTATCAATAAAGGGCACATTGATGAATGGCTATTTCCGTTGCCTCCTCTTGCCGAGCAACAACGCATCGTCCAAAAGATAGAAGAATTATTCTCAGCTCTCGATAACATTCAAACAGCCTTAGAAGTGTAAACGAATACACTTCTAAGGGCTGATGTGGCTTTACCAATTTACCACTTTGTCCACTATCTTCTGCTGCTCACTGGCGGTTCTACGAAGATAGATACGGGTGGTCTCTATGCTTTCATGTCCCATTAGGTCGGCAAGAAGAGCAAGGTCATTAAAGCGGTCAAGGAAATTTTTGGCAAAACGGTGACGGAATGAATGAGGATAAACAACATCCTTGTTCATTCCGTATTTTTCAGCAAAATGTTTGAGTTGGGAAGCTATCCCACGAGTAGTAATGCGCTGTCCGAAACGGTTCAAGAAGATATATCCGGATGTTAAGCCTTTATTCTTCAACCATTTCTCTGCTTCTGTTCGTAGATTCTTGGGGATGTATAGCCGTCGTATCTTTCCGCCTTTGCTATACAGGTCAAGATAACCCACTTTAATATGCTCCGCTTTAATGTGGAGTAATTCACTAACACGTGCTCCGGTGGCAGCCATAAACCACACGACGAAATACCATTCATCGTAACCATCGGCTTTAAGTTGCGCTTTGAGAAATTTATAATCAGCATCGCTGATTACATTTTCCAAGAAGTTCTTTTGCTGCACCTTTACGAACTTTACTTTTAGTTTTTCTTGTTTCGTAAACTCCAAATACTGGTTGATTCCCTGTAACCGCAAATTGACCGTCTGCGGCTTGAAGTTTTCTACCAAATACCCCTTGTATGCCAAAAGGTTCCTCTTGTTCACTTCCCCATAATGGTTGAGGAAATACTGCACCGTCCAAACATACGATGTAACGGTGTTCCTGGCGAGATTAGTCTTTGCCAAATGATTTTTGAATTTTGTTACCATACTACATTGATTTAAAATGAATATGGTAGTAATATAAGGAACGTATCGGACATTATCCGCAGTTACCTAATAATTGGACGATTACGCCCATGCAAGTGTTATGCGCTTTAGTTGATGGTGATAAGCAAAATGGCATAGAAAGAGTAAATCTTGATGTCAAATATTTGCGTGGTGAGCGTGAGGCCAAGACTTTGAATTCCGGCAAATATATATCAGCAAATTCACTTTTGATTTTAGTAGATGGAGAGAACTCAGGTGAGGTATTCAGGACTCCGATTGATGGCTATCAAGGTAGTACTTTCAAACAGTTGTCTATTAACGAAAATATGAATACCGAATATGTATTACAAGTTATCAACTTGCACAGAAAGATATTGCGGGAGAATAAGGTGGGTTCTGCTATTCCTCACTTGAACAAGAAACTATTCAAGGAAATAGAAGTTCCAATTCCACCTTACAAAGAACAAATGAGGATTGTTGAAGCAATCAATGTTACATTCAAACATCTTGATGTAATAATGGAGAGTTTATAGACTCTCCATTATTACATCTAATTGGGCAAACACATCATTAACAGCATTTACAATCCTTTTTTGTTCTTCAGAAGGTGGTAAAGGAATATAGGTATTTATTATTTTTTCTTTTGATATGTTCGGCTGTGCTCCACCACCCCCCAATTTTATAAAATCTACTCTATGAGATAGTAAAAAGTAGAAAAGAAACTCTTTTTCTATTCCGGTATAAATCTCGCAAGCACAACAAGCTTGATTTGTGGTTGCTGGATAAGTTAAAATTCCCAATTTACCTATTGTAGCACCATACATTGCCATTAATATACTACCTGTAGGATTAAGCTTTACAGAAGTTTCATTCAGAGCTTTTTCTGTTATATATTCAGGAATATGGGTAATATATCCATCGTTTAAATCTCCAGTTTTTAGCCAAGGAATATCACCATTATAGTAATCTTTATTTAGTCTGCTCGGTGTACTGCCTGATTGCCATTTGCCAATTTCTCCAAGTGTAACCCAATTCCATTTTTTAGGTATATCAAATGGAAAGTTCGGATAATGTCCGTTATCACAAGGTGTGAAGCCGGGATTTATACGCTTCAAAAGTTCGATGGCAGGTTCATCATTCGGGTCTTGCGGAACGAGTTTCCCATGAATAGCAAGGTCAAGAATCTTGCTTTTGGTTTGTTTGATGGTAGTTTGTAAATCAGTTTTCCCTTGTTCGATTTGGTCAATTAAAGCAAACCACTTTTTTATTTCTGCCACGATACGTTGTTGTTCGACAAGAGGAGGTAATGGAATGTTTAAGTTCCCAAGAATCGTTCCGTTTACATTTGGTTGTCCTATGCCTACAGAGCCTAATTCGATTTGCCCCCAATAATAACCAGATTCAAAAAATAGTTTTACATATTCCGGCAAAATCAAGTCAAATGTTTGCACTCGTATCAAATATGATGCATAAATAGCCTTTTGTCTAAGTCCATCAATTAAATATGATTTTCCAACTGTTGCTCCTGTTCGTGCAAATACAATATCTCCATCATGCAAAATGTATGAAGATACCTTATCCTCATCAAAATCTGTAAACGGAACAGTTCCCCAATCTACTTGATTATTTTGAATATCAGTAATACGCAATAATTTGTATTTACCTTCTGATTTCGCAGATTCACTTACACCATATAAAATTGATTTTGATATGTCATTTACAGTCGTCCACACCCACGAACTCGGCACTTCAAACGGCACATTCTCATAATGTGGCGTATCGGAAGTCTTTACAGGCTTCTTGCTACGCTTGATTTTTCCTTCTTTTATCAGTCGTTCTTTTTCAGCCTTAATTCGTTCGAGCAAAACTGATGCAGGTTCATCGTTTGGGTCTTGCGGTACAAGTTTTCCATGTATCGCAAGGTTAAGTATCTTTTGACGTAATTTCTTTGTATCCATAACGATTAATTTTTATTCAAGAATAGATTGCAAAACTCATTCAGTTGTTGTTGCATACGTTCTTGTGGAATAAGGATGCGTTTGTATTCGGCTATCATCGTGGGACTCATGCTTCTGCTCATAGCATATTCCACTACTACTCGGTCAGCTTCCGGACAAAGAATTATGCCAATAGAAGGGTTCTCGTTAGAACGTTTCACATCCCGGTCAAGTGCTTCCAAATAAAACTCTAGCTGACCGAGGTCTCGCGGATGGAATTTTGTTTTTTTCAATTCTACTGCTACCAATGCTTGCAAACCGCGATGGAAGAATAGCAAATCTGCTTTGAATGTAGATGCGCCGATATTGAGACGATACTCTTGATCCATGAAGATGAAATCCTTACCAAGTTCAAGAATAAACTGCTTCATGTGTTCTATCAAACCATTCCTCAGCTTTGATTCGCTATGCTTCTTCGGCAAATTAAGAAAATCCACAAACAGCGTGTCCTTAAACATCATCGAAGCATTCGGATAAACATTGAGCAATCCTTTCGACATATTGCCCTTGCTGCTCAATAAAGCGGTATATGTTTGATTAGAGATACAACGCTGAAGCTCCCGTTTTACCAAATGTTCTTTGTTGGCATAGAGTATATAGAACATCCGTTCCTCACTGCTTTTGCATCGGCATAATATCTCAATATGATTGGACAAGGTGGTTAGTTTCAAGATTTTAGGCATTTGTCTAGTTCTTGGCTGGACAATTTGTGCAGATGTTGGCTGCACAATTACAGCCACCTCTTGTATTTGCTGGCTTGCTTCTATTTGTGCAGTTCTTGGCTGCACAAATTCAGAGTTCAGATACTTCTCTACAGTTACACTGAATGTTTCCGATGAATATTCATCATAGAACATCACCATGTTGTAAATGCTTCTCCGACTATAGCCCTTGATATCCGGTCGTTGGGTACGGATATATTCGGATAGCTGCGATACAACCTTGCTTCCCCATTCCTCGCTTTTCAATTTGGCTGATACATATCTTCCGACATGCCATGCCGTAAACAACAGTTCATTATTTACAGCTCTGGATGCACGGCTTTTATGTTGGAGGATAATATCTATGACTTCCCCAAACTGTTGCTCCATTGATATGGCGATCTTATTGTTTTCCATACACTCAATCTTCATTTATGTTTGCAAGTAGCTTTTCAAGTTCAACCACAGCAGCACTTATCATTTGGCTTTTGTCCTTTATATCAGCCATCAGTTCTACCAATGAACGGTCGTCCACCTCACCACCTTGTTTTATCCAAGTAATGTCAAGACTTGTCTTGTCTCGGACAATAATTTCATGTACAGGGTATTTACGCCAACGACCTTGCGGATTATTCTCGGCATCATAGGTTTCTACCCGATTATTGTAGCAAGAGACGAAATCATCCAAATGATGACGTTCCAGTTTATTGGTGGCAAGCGTGTGCTTTATGTCTGTACGGTAGTCGTAAAACCATATTTCTTTGGTTGGCTGTCCTTTGCTGAAAAACAACACGTTGGCTTTTACACCTTGGGCATAGAAGATGCCTGTAGGCAAGCGCAAGATAGTATGCAGATTGAAATCCCGCAATAGGCGTTTGCGAATAGTCTCGCCTGCTCCTGCCTCAAAAAGGACATTGTCGGGAAGCACCACAGCGGCACGCCCACCGGTTTTGAGCGTAAGCATCATGTGCTGGAGGAAGTTTAACTGGTTATTCTTGGTCTCTACATAGAAATCCGGGCGGTTGATGTCCACAGAACCAGCCGGACGAGTTCCAAAAGGAGGATTGGCAAGTATCACATCGACAAGAGTTGACGGTTCTTTTTCCAAAGAGTCCTCACACACAATCGGACTACGGTCTGTACCTACGCCATGCAAGTATAAATTCATGGAAGCAAGCGTCACCACTAAAGGCGTATTATCCACACCATGCAAAGCCTTGTCACGCAAGAAATCACGTTTTTCTTTACTTGCAGACTGCCCTTTCATGTAGTCGTAAGCTGTAAGTAAGAATCCGCCCGTTCCACAAGCCGGGTCACAAACGGTTT
>OHGH01000412.1_pt1 | contig 24107 bp, 18 predicted proteins | sample 1567801 | NCBI WGS metagenome assembly OHGH01 (sample SAMEA3879519, study PRJEB24766) | human gut metagenome | biome: human-associated habitat; feature: feces | place: USA | collected 1985/1987
GAAAGCAATGCTGGGAAATCAGGTTCTGGTCAGCGCTGTAGTGGGCTGGACCGTAGCACAGGTATTAAAGACCCTGATCGACTTTGCTTTGAATAAAAGCTTTAACGCAGAGCGTCTGGTAGGTTCCGGAGGTATGCCAAGTTCCCATTCAGCTACTGTGTGCGGACTGACGACAGCGGCGGCTTTAAAATATGGTGCCGGATCCTTTGAATTTGCCATATCCTTTATACTGGCTATGGTAGTTATGTATGATGCGGTAGGCGTAAGGCAGGAGACTGGCAAACAGGCCAGACTGTTAAATTCCATTTTACTTGAAAATCCGCTGAAATTAAGCAGTGAGGTACTTCAGCAGAAGTTAAAGGAATATGTGGGACATACCCCGATCCAGGTAGTGGCAGGTGCTATTTTAGGTATCGTTCTGGCACTGGTCATCAATAACTGTTATTAATGTAACTATTTATTTGTAATGTACTTTCCTTATGGAGGAATTGATGAGTATTTGTAATTATATAAACTGGTTTTTTCTCTACAGCTTTCTGGGATATCTTCTGGAATGTATTGTGCTCACCGTTGAATATAAGAGGCCGGTAGTGGACCGTGGCTTTGGCCATGGCCCCTTTTGCGTCATATACGGTTTCGGGGCAGTGGGCGCCTGCCTGCTTTTAAGCCCTTTGTCAGATCATCCCATAGAATTGTATACAGCATCCATGACTATGGCTACGACCATGGAACTGATAACAGCCAATGTGATGATCCGGCTGTTTGGAAGTTTCTGGTGGGATTACAGCCATAAACCATTTAACTACAGAGGGATCATCTGCCTGGAGAGCAGTCTGGCGTGGGGACTTTTAGGCCTGTTCTTCTTCAATTATTTAGACGGCTGGGTGCGCACAGCAGTAGGCTATATCCCGGGAAGGATAGGAAAGGTCCTGGCAGTCCTTCTTACCCTATTTTATGTTTTTGACTTTATCAGATGTATCCGCATGCGTCTGGGAATTCCGGAAGAAGGGGAAGAGGGAGAAACAGAAGAGACCATAGGAAGATTGAAGGTATATTAAAATGGAATTAAAAGAAGATTTAAAGGGTTGGCAGGTAGTGTTAGCATCTGCCTCCCCAAGACGGAAAGAACTGTTGGAACAGATCGGTATCTGCCCACAGATCTGTCCAAGCAATGCAGAAGAAAAGAAAGACGAGACAGACCCACAGAAACTGGTGGAAAAACTGTCCAGTGTAAAAGCAGAAGATGTAGCCGGTTGTTTTCCGGCGGGAACCCTGGTGATCGGAGCGGATACCGTAGTTTCTATTGTAAAAGACGGGGAAAGTGATCCGGTGATCTTAGGAAAGCCTGGAACCGTAGAAAAAGCAGAAGAGATGATCTCGCTGATCCAGGGACGCACCCACCAGGTATATACCGGTGTGACGGTGATCTTATGTCTGGGAGCGGACCGGTTTGCAGAAACTACTTTTGCAGAAAAGACGGATGTGGAAGTCTATGAGATGGCAGAAGATGAGATCCGGGCATATGCCGCAAGCGGGGAACCTCTTGACAAGGCAGGTGCCTATGGGATCCAGGGATCCTTTGCAGCTTATATCAAGGGGATCAAAGGAGATTACAGCAATGTAGTAGGCCTTCCTTTAGGACGTCTCTGCCATGAGATAAAAAGGCTTTTGGAGGAACGGGAAAATGATTAAGCTGATCGTCACAGATGTAGACGGAACTTTGGTGGAAGATGGTTTTACCAATGTAGATCCACGGCTTTTTGATACGATCCTGAAACTGAGGGAAAAAGGAATCCAGTTTGCAGTTGCCAGCGGAAGACCCTGGGCCAGTGTGGAACGTACCTTTGATCCTGTAAAGAAAAAGGTGTTCTATATTTCAAATAATGGTTCTTATATTGGCTGCTATGGCAGAAGCCTGTATGTATATGCCATGGACCGGGAGATCGTAAAGCGGCTGATCCATGCAGTGCGGAAAAATCCGGAATTTTCCATGGTATATGCAGCGGAAGACGGAGATTATACGGAGTCCAAGGACGATGCTCTCTGCAACTGGCTGGTGGAAAGCTATAAGTTTAATCTTCACCGTGTGGATGATCTGCTGACTGTGCCGGTTCCATGTACCAAACTCTCTATATACAGAGCCGGCGGCGTGGAAGAAGCGGTAAAACCTCTGGTAGAAGAATTTAAGGACATCCTTCAGATCTCCTGTGCAGGAGACGTATGGCTTGACTGTATGGCTAAAAATGTAAATAAGGGTCATGCGGTAAAAGTGATCCAGGACAGTCTGGGGATAAAGCCGGAAGAGACCATGGCGTTTGGGGATCAGTTAAATGATATAGAAATGCTGCAGCAGGCTTATTACAGTTTCGCAGTGGCAAATGCCAGGGATGAAGTGAAAAAAGCAGCCAGGTTTCAGGCAGACAGCAATGTAAACCAGGGTGTTTTAAAGATCCTGCAGAACCTGCTGTAAAAAGGAGTAAGTAACAATTGCAGATCACAGAATACTTAAATAAGAGGGTATTTTTGATTTTCCTGACGGTCATGCTTTTCTTTGTTTCAGGCTGCAGCAAAATGCCGGAAGGAATGTTAAAACAGGACGCAGAGCAGTATACCCAGGAACAGATACGCCTGATCGCGATAACGGAAAGAAACCGCTATCAGAATATTTATACAGGGCAGCTGTGGGGAGTAACGGCAGATTCCAATGGAAATACCTTTGAAACTCTTTTAAAGAACCAGGTACAGCAGTTTTTGGAAGAACTGGCAGTAGTAGATAGGATGGCCCAGGAAGAGAATATTTCCCTTACAGGGCAGGAAGAAGACGATATTAAAAATCTTTCCAGTGAATTTTTTCAGAGTCTTTCTAACGAGGACCTGAACTATCTGCAGATAACGGAAAATGATGTTTTGGATCTTTACAGAAAATATTATCTGGCAGATAAGACGGTGGGACAGCTGACCGATACGAAAAATCTGGAAGTCAGTGATGCAGAGGCAAAAGTGATCCAGGTAGAACGGATCGAAACAGACTCAAAAGACAAGGCAGAAGCTCTTTTAAGTATGGTAAGCGAAGAAAAAGCCGATTTTTTGGCGATTGCTGAAAAAAATTCCATAAACAGCCAGATCCAGTATCAGATCGGCTGGGATACAGGATTAAAAGAGCCGGACCGGTCTGCTTTTGATCTGGAGGAAAATGAGATCAGCCCCATCATAGAGGCAGGAGGCCATTTCTTTATCCAGAAGTGTACCAATGCTTATGACCAGACAGCTACCGCCGAAAGAAAGAGCAAACTGGCGCAACAGAAGAAAACGGAAGCGTTCCGGCAGATCTATGAGCCGTATCAGCAGAAATACCAGATCCGCCTGCCGGCAGATCTCTGGAAAAATATTGATTTTTCCGCTGGGGAAGGCTGCAGTACCGATAACTTTTTTACTTTATATCACAGTTATTTCAGTAATTAAGATCATAAGGGGGTACAGAAAAATGACAAAAGATAAGAAAACCAATCTGTTAAAAGGAGCCATGTTTGCAGCTCTTTTATCAGTTGCAGCTTCTTTTCCTGCATCAGCAAAGGAAGAGCGCACTCCTGTTGGCCATATTACACTGAATTTTAACGCAGATGTGCAGGCAGGTGATACAGATGCTACGATCTCTGTTTCTGTAGAAGATGGAAACTGCTCGGTAGAAAGTGCCGATTTTATCAATGAGCAGGAATACTGGGCCGGCGGGGAAAAGCCAAAGGTAGAAGTATGGCTTTCAGCAGACAGTGACTGTTATTTTTCAAAATCAGCAAAAAGTGCTTTCACTTTTAATGGAGATAAGGTAAAATATGTTTCCTGTGCAAGCAAGTATGATAAAGAAATGCTGAAACTGGTGGTAACACTGGAAAAGCTGGATAAAGATGATGAGGACCTGGATATAGACGGACTTAGCTGGGATGCAGACAACGGAATCGCAAACTGGGATCATCAGAGTCTTGCAAAGAATTACAAAGTACGTCTGTGCAGAGGAAAGGGAAGTACTTCCAATGACAATGGCATTGGATCTATTTATACTGTAAAGGAGAACAGCTTTAACTTTTCAGAGAAGATCCCGAAAGAGGGCACTTATTACTTTAAGGTCCGTGCGGTAGACTCCAGGGGTAATCAGGGAGACTGGGAAGAGTCAGCCTGGTTTGAAGTGACAAAAGAGCAGATGAAAGACTGGAAAGGCCACTGGGAGAATAATGAAAAAGGCTGGTGGTATGTAAACAGAGATGGCTCTTATCCTGTAAACAACTGGCAGCAGATCGACTCTTTATGGTATTTCTTTGATGAAGAAGGTTATATGAAAACAGGATGGATCCACTGGAATGAAAAGGATTATTTCTGTGATGAGTCCGGTGCCATGCTGGTAAATACAGTAACACCAGACGGCGCATCTGTTGGGGCAGATGGAGCAAAGCTGTAAATAGAAAGGCAGATGAGAGTGCTCTTTGCTGTATTCACCTGTATCTGCTATGCAACAGGAATCGTTGAGTTTGCTTTTGACGCAGAAAACGGTGACAAAAAGCCTTGTAATTTCAAATGGGTTATGATATAGTATAAAATAGTTTTGTTTAACTATTAGAAACGGAGAGGTGTAGACAAATGGCAGTAGTTAAGGTTCTTTTATCCATTATATATGTTGTTCTGGGTATAGCTATTTCCGTAGTCATCCTGATGCAGGAAGGCAAGTCCAACGGACTGGGAAGTGCCATCGGTGGTATGGCAGACAGCTACTGGAGCAAGAATAAAGGACGTTCTATGGAAGGAGCTCTGGAGCATTTTACCAGATACGGTGCGATCGTATTTATGATCCTTACACTGGTCCTGAATATTCTTATGAAGACTCAGGGATAATAGAAAGAGACAGTCAAAACACCCTTCGTGTAACAGACAGAAGGGTGTTTTTTTATGTACTAGGAAATTCCGTTGGAACTCCCTAGTACACAAAAAGGCACGACCTGCCAACGATGCGCACTCGCGCGATGAGGAAGTTTGTCGCAAGCGACCGCGCTCGGCGCGAGAATGTGCCAAGGCACATTCTTATTTAATACAAAGGCAAATATAAGGGCACAGATCGCCTGCCTGGATGGTAGGTGAGACATAGATAAAGTAATAAAGAAAAGAGGTTATATGGACAGAGAGTTATTAGAACAGAGAAAACAGATGCTGACAGAACTGGTACATGACAAGGCTTATGTGCCTATGAAAGCAAAAGAGATCGCCATGCTTTTAAATATCCCCAAGGCAATGCGGGGAGAATTACAGGAAGTGCTGGACGAACTGGTTTCAGAAGGAAAGCTTGGGATCTCAAAAAAGGGAAAATATGGAAAACCGGAGACATTTGCTGTAGTTGGTACTTTTACAGGACATGCAAGAGGCTTTGGCTTTGTTACAGTAGAAGGAATGGAGCAGGACGTATTTATCCCTGAGGATAAGACAGGAAGTGCTTTAAATGGTGATAAGGTACAGATCGTCATTGAGTCTGAGGGCCGCAACGGACGCAGGGCAGAAGGTACGGTTTTAAAGGTATTGGAACATGCCAACAGCCAGCTGGTAGGCTATTATCAGAAGAATAAGAATTTTGGCTTTGTGATCCCTGATGACCAGAAGATCGCTAAGGATATTTTTATCCCACAGGGCTGTGATATGGGAGCTGTGACCGGTCACAAGGTAGTAGTAAAGGTAACAGATTTCGGTGATGAGCGTAAGAAGCCGGAAGGACGGATCAAGGAGATCTTGGGACATGTAAATGATCCTGGTACGGATATTTTATCCCTGGTACGTGCTTACAATCTTCCAGAAGTCTTTCCTGAGGAAGTAATGAAGGAACTGGAACATGTGCCGGACAGCCTGCCTACAGAGGGCTTAAAGGACCTTCCGGAAGGTTTTGAGGGAAGAAAGGATTTAAGGGATCTGCAGACTGTGACCATTGACGGGGAAGATGCCAAGGATCTGGATGATGCGGTGACATTGGAGCTGCTGGAAAACGGAAATTACCGTCTGGGCGTTCACATTGCAGATGTAAGTCATTATGTAAAAGAAGGCAGTGAACTGGATAAAGAGGCGTTAAAGCGAAGCACCAGCGTGTATCTGGTAGACCGTGTGATCCCTATGCTGCCTCACAAGCTTTCTAACGGGATCTGTTCTTTAAATCAGGGAACAGACCGTCTGGCAATGAGCTGCCTTATGGAAGTGGATCCTCATGGAACGGTAGTGGATCATGAGATCTGCGAAAGTGTGATCCGGTCTGACAGGCGGATGACTTATACGGCTGTGAATGCTATTTTGTCGGAGGCAGATACAAAGGAGAAAGAGGAGCAAAAGGCTGGTTTACTGGAAGAGTATAAGGATTTTGTGGCTATGTTTGAGCGCATGAAGGAACTGTCTGCTATTTTAAGGGAGAAGCGCAGCAAACGGGGGGCCATCGACTTTGATTTTCCGGAAAGTAAGATCATTCTGGATGAGAAGGGGAAACCGGTGGATATCCATCCTTATGAACGGAATGTAGCTACAAAGATCATTGAAGATTTTATGCTCCTTGCCAATGAGACAGTGGCAGAGGATTATTTCTGGCAGTCTGTTCCTTTCCTTTACAGGACCCATGATGATCCGGATCCGGAGAAGATGAAGCAGTTAGGTGTGTTTATTAATAATTTTGGATATTCGCTGAGATTGACTAATGGGGAAGTGCATCCAAAGGAGCTGCAGAAGCTATTGGACAAGATCGAAGGCAAGCTGGAGGAACCTCTTCTTGCAAGACTGGTCCTGCGGTCTATGAAACAGGCAAAGTATACCACCCAGTGTACAGGACATTTTGGATTGGCTGCAAGGTATTATACCCATTTTACATCACCTATACGTCGATATCCGGATCTGCAGATCCACAGGATCATCAAGGAGTGCCTGCGTGGGGGATTGAAAGAGAAGAGAGTTGCCCATTATGAGAAACTGCTGCCGCAGGTGGCTGTACAGACTTCTGCATTAGAGCGCCGGGCTGATGAGGCGGAGCGCGAGACTGAGAAGATGAAGAAGTGCGAATATATGTCCAGGTTTGTTGGACAGACCTTTGAGGGAGTGATCTCCGGAGTTACTAACTGGGGCTTTTATGTGGAGCTGCCTAATACAGTGGAAGGTCTGGTGCGCATCAGTGAGCTGCGGGATGATTATTATATTTTTGATGAGAGCAGATATGAGCTGGTGGGCGAGATGAGCAGAAAAGTGTATAAGCTGGGCCAGACAGTACGGGTAGTTGTAGCCGGTACGGACAAGCTTTTGCGGACTGTGGATTTTGTTCTGGAAAATCAGGCAGTATAATGGTATGATAGTGGGAGCAAATGAGATAGAAAAACAGAGATCAGTTCTGTTTGCAGGGCAAAGAAACTGAAAATGGGAGGTGTTTATCATTTCTAAGGAAAGTATTAAGCTGATCGCCAATAATAAGAAAGCGTATCATGATTATTTTATTGATGATAAATGGGAAGCTGGTATTGAGCTGTTTGGTACGGAAGTTAAGTCCATCCGTATGGGAAAGTGCAGTATTAAAGAGGCTTTTGTGAAGATCGATAAGGGGGAAGTGTATGTGTATGGTATGCACATCAGTCCTTATGAGAAGGGAAATATTTTTAATAAGGATCCTTTGAGAGTGAGAAAGCTGCTTCTTCATAAATACGAGATCATGAAGTTAAATGGAAAGATCGCGGAAAAGGGATATACGCTGATGCCGCTGCAGGTTTATTTTAAGGGAAGCCTGGTGAAGGTGCAGGTGGGACTTGCAAGAGGTAAGAAGTTGTATGATAAGAGAGCGGATATTGCTAAGGAGGAGAGAGTTGGAGAAGGATTTTAAGGTGAAGAATTTATATTAAGGTAAAAAGTCGCTAAAGGTCCGCAGGGGCCGTTGCAAGCCTGACCTCCTTTCATTCCGTATAGCAGTGTACACTGGCTTTCGTTTTACACCTGTTCGCCTGTGACGGATCATATCCGTCCCATTCGGACAGTTGTACGAAAGATGTGTACACTCGCTATACGGAATGCGTCGGACAGACTTGCAGCGGCCCCTTCTATTTTTATATCTATATTTATAAAATGGGGATATTAGATATTGCAAAGACCATATTCGCAATAGCTCCATGGGGGATATTTAAACACATTTAATCACTAATGTCAATTTTAAATATAAAAAAGCAAGTGGATTTCCACTTGCTTTTTAATGACCTGACCGGGAATCGAACCCGGGTTTACGCCGTGAGAGGGCGTCGTCTTGACCGCTTGACCATCAGGCCTTATTCTGTTTTGTCTTGGCTGTTCGCCGCTGACTTGTATATAATAGCACAGCGGTATGGGTTTGTCAAACATTTTTTTGAAAAAATTTAAAATTTTTTTGGGGGATAGTTTGGAGGGAAAAAACAGGAAAAAAGGTAAGTAAAAAGACCCGTCGGGGAACGGGTCTTTTTAAGGAGAAGGTATTTCGTTTCTTATGGGGGTGTAGCAAAAACTATATAATGTATTGGGGGGTTACGTCTATTATAATAGCATAGGAGTTTGGAAAAGTGTGCACAAAGATTGAAAAATATGAAAAGCTGTTTTGTGCAAAACACACATTTCCGGTATACCGGTGGACAAAGCTTCCAAGAGTACATCCCTAAAAAGGAGGAGGCGGACTGAAAACTTTCCAGTCCGCCGAGTATTATGAAAAAAAGTTGTTTGCATTAACTCTTTACGCTCTTTAGTATAGAAAACAATCGTGAAGAAAGTTTGTTCAAATTGTAAGTAAATTGTGAACGGAATGTAAAGAAATAAAATAGCAACTGGCTGCCATTTGAAAGGCCCTATAGCTTTGCGTCACAGTCTTTCGACTGCTTTGCCTAAAATATATTGTTTCTTTAATTAATACCTTAAAGATTTTTGTGTCAAAAAAAATATAGGGTAAAAGACTTGAAATATGCGGTAAAATTCAGTAGAATAGGCAAAAATCATTAAAAACAAAAGAGGGGGCACAGTATGAAGAGATTGATGCCAATATTTATTGTTATATTGCTGTCAGGCTGTGGCATTTTGACAGCTTATGCGCCTAACATGCTTTCTATGATCGTAGTTGCGGTTATGGGCGTTGTAGTGCTTTTAGGAATTATATATGGACTGATACCGGTACTTACATTTACACAGGGACTGTTAACAGGCCAGAAGAGTATACAGAGAGCCTCGGAAGCAGAGGAAAAGTCGGTCTGGATCACCGCTTTACAGATGGACCGTTTTTTCAGACAGAAGAAAATGGACCAGTTGTTTCGGGAATACAGGGACAAGGTAAAGCAGCAGCGCCAGAATGGACAGATCGTCAGTGATCTTGAAGATATTTTAAATGAAGATGTCCTGGCTCTTTACAGCTGGCAGGGAGTCGTTGCACAGATCCCTGGAACATTAACAGGTCTTGGAATTTTAGGTACCTTTATCGGCCTTCTTAGGGGTCTTAGAAATATTAACTTCGTTACGGTTGAGGCGGCACTTAGCAGTGTGCAGTCCATTCTGACCGGTATTGATACCGCATTCTATACATCCATAGCAGGTGTTATCCTGTCCATTCTTTTTAATATATCTAATAATATCCTCCGTAATACAATGGATCGTGAAATGGGGATCTTTCTGGAAGTTTTTCACAGAGTGGTCCTTCCTACTACTCAGGAACAGGAACGCTACCGTTCCCGCAGAGAGACAAGACAGATCATGGATCTGTTGGACCGTCTGCCAAAGAAAGATGATTATTCAGCTTCCGGTATGGGGGCAACTGCAGACTCAGCCATTGGAAATGAGCGTCTTCTGATGCCGCAGATCTTAAATGGCCTTAAAAAGAATGAATTTATTTTTCTGTTACAGCCTCAGTATGAATTAAATACACGAAAGATCATAGGTGCAGAAGCTTTGGTGCGCTGGAACCACCCGGCGTTGGGCGAGATCTCACCTGCAGTATTTATTCCGGTACTGGAAAATAACGGATATATTACAAAACTGGATCAGAAGATCTGGGAAGATGTATGCGCAATGATCCGCAGATGGATCGATGAGGGTATAAAACCTCTTGCGATTTCCATTAACGTAACAAAAACAGACCTGCTTGCAATGGATGTTGTGGAGATCTTTGATGAACTTCTGAAAAAATACAGGATACCGCCAAAATATTTAAATATCGATATTGCGGAAAATGCGTACAAAGAGGTTTACGGCATTGTATCCGAAGTGGAAAAGTCCCTTCAGCAGAAAGGCTTCCGCATTGCCCTCGATGGTTTTGACGGTGACTATATGGGACTGCACTCTGTAGGAGAGATCGGAGCGGATGTACTGAAACTGGATCTGCGCAGCCTGAATAAAGAGAAGAAGAGCGGCAGTGTACAGGATGTGTTTGACCGGGCAAAGACACTGAGGCTGACCCTTACCGCAGAGGGGATCGAAAGCATGGAACAGTTATCACTTCTGCGTAAGTGCGGATGTACAGAAGGCCAGGGATATGTATTTTCCAGACCATTATCAATCGAAGAGTTTGAAAAAATCCTAAAGGTAGGACAGGATGCATGAGACGGCGTAGGAAAGACCAGAACGGAGAGTATAATTACTGGCAGCCTGCTACGGATATGATGACAGGACTTGTATTTGTCCTGATGCTGATCGTAGCGCTGTTGGGCCTGTATCTTTTAAGTGACTATACAGGATATAAATATGATGAAACAGAAGGCGTAGAGGAGACAACGGCACAGGAGACCCGTCCGGATGATGACGGCTGGAGCTGGAAGGAATATAAAGGCAACGGCGATCATGAGGATGTAGGAGATGGGGCCGGAGACGGAGGCGGATCCGGACAGGAGCAGCCTATCATCCAGACCGGCGGAGGCGGTTACGGTGACGAAGGCATCAAATCAGCGGTATTTACCGAGCTGGTGGATGACGAAACAGACCGTATTATCCCGGATGAGGGAGTCCGCTTTGAACTGTACCGCACAGACTGGGGACTGCAAAATGGAATGGGAGCCCTTCAGATCCTGAATACCTATTATCCGGAAAAGATCTCCTATCGTGAATATGAGACAACAGAGGAAGGCGTATTTTATCTGCCGGAAAAAATCTACCAGGGAGATTATTTCTTCCGGGAATTAAATGAACCGGAAGGATATGACGCGGCAGGGGATACCTATTTTAACCTGGATAAGATGTATGACTGGCCGGATCCTTTTGTAGTCCAGATCCGTGTATCACCAAGCAAGAACGTGATCCGGGTGCAGATGTCAGATCTGTTAAGCAAAGACCCGGTAGGAGGCGGAACCTTCCAGGTACGGGCAGCAGAAGATGTGGCTACGCTGGATGGTACCGTGCGCTATATAGCGGGACAGCTGGTAGATACCATTACCTGTGATGAAAATGGTTACGGTGAGAGTAAGGAACTGTATCTGGGAAGCTATACACTGGAACAGGCGGGAATTCCCCGCTATTACGCCGGGATCAACGAACAGCCGGAAGCTCTGGTAGAGAAGAAAAACGGGGAAGAACCCCCGATCCATGAGATTGATACAGAAAAGACAAAGATCACTTTAAAACTTTCAGATGAATTATATCAGCAGCAGCCGCTGTCCGGGGCAGTATTTACAGTTACCAATGGAACAACAGGTGTTTCCCAGACTGTAGAGACAGACCAAAATGGCCAGATCCTCCTTACAGACCTGGATAAGAATACCAGTTATAAGATCAGACAGCAGCAGACCATAGAAGATTACCAGCTGGATCCGATCGAATATACAGAAGATGTAGATGCCTATGGACGCATAAACGGGGAAAACCAGGCAGAAATGGATCTGACAAACAGGATGCTTCGTATATCTGTCCATGGAACGGATATGATCCTGCGAAAAGATGTAGCAGATATCCAGTTATCCCTTTATGACAGTCAGGATCAGCTGATCGAGTCCTGGGTATCAGGGGAAAGCGGAAAAATGTTCACCAACTTAAAAGAAGGCAGTTACTATGTGCTTCAGGGAGATGACGGGGAGAAGCGTTATGACTTTACAGTAGCAGATACAGCGCAGGTACAGAACTGGAATGTAACAGTACTGACTCTTCGGGGCATTCTTACACTGGCAGCCGGTATGGTTGGCGGAACCGTTGTGATCATTCTTCTGCTCTTTGCAGGCATTACACTGGCAGGCAGAAGAAAAAAAGAAGATAAGAAAAAAGACAGTGAGAAAAAACGATGAATGGTGTACAGATCAGAGTAGGAGATTTACTTTACGCGATCGGGAAACGCTGGAAGATGATCCTGGCGTTTGTCCTGGTTGGATGCGGGTTTGGTGCTGCCTTAAGCGGCATATCGTATGTACAGGGAAATTATACAAATTACAGGATCAACTGTTCCATTGCAGTAACATCCCAGTCTGAGACAGGAAATTTTACAGGGAATTCCAGTTATTTTAACCCTAATGATTTTTATCTGGCTCAGGATATGGTAGATGCAGTGGGGTATGTGATGAAAAGCGAGCGGGTTCTGCGTGAGGCAGCGGAAAGTGTGAGAATCGTTGATCCGGATCCGGTGGCCATCGCCAGAAATCTGGATATAGAGCGTTACAATGAGACACAGATCATTGAGATCAGCTTAAAATGGCATGACGCAGACACAGGGATCCGCTTAATGAACGCGATCTTGGATACTTCCCGTGAGGTGCTTCCAAAAACATTAATGGTAGGATCTGTTTCTACTATTGATGAGCCGCAGGCAGAATATATCATGGGAATGGGCGGCCTTTCCCATATCTGGCTGATCACAGGTGTGATGGGCTTTATCATGGGAGCCGGTATGGCAATGCTGGAGCTGATCATGCGTCCGACTCTGCTGAACCTGAAAGATGTGGAAAATGTGTTTGGCCTGGAAACTATGGGGATCATCCCAAATGACCAGGAATATTTCAGGGACGGAAGGGTGATTTTGGAAAAAGATGGAATGACCGACTCAGCGGTCCGCCAGAATTTTACATCTGCTGCCTATATTTTGCAGAACCGTCTGGGTCTGAAAGATGAGACCTGCAGTTTTTATGTAACATCCGCAGAAGAAGGGGAAGGAAAGAGTACAGTTGCTGCCAATCTGGCAGTACAGCTGTCCGATATGGAAAAGAAGGTCCTTCTTGTGGATCTGAATACCAGAAATCCCCGTCTGGGCAGTATGTTTTTACATTCTGTGGATTACAGCCGTACATTAAATGCCCTTTATAAAGGGGAGACGGATCCGCTAGAAGCAGTGATCTCCCTTACCGGGTATCTGGACCTGCTTCCATCCGTACTGGAACGAAATGCCATTCCTATGGACGGACAGGTATTTGATTTTATCAGAGGCCTTGAAAAGGACTATGACTATGTGATCATTGATACTCCTTCTGTTGGACAGGTTTCTGATGTATTAAGCCTGAACCAGATCGCCCAGGCAGTGCTTTTTGTGATCCGTTATGATGATGTGGCTCTTCCGATGATCCAGAATGCCATTGACAAGCTGGACAAGTCCGGGATCCGTATCCTTGGCTGTGTTGTAAATGCCGCCCAGAAAACAGGGGGAAAATATTTCGGCGGTGAACGGAATGTAGTAGAAAACCGGGGAAGAAAACCGAAGAAGCCGGAAGCAGAAACAATGAAAGAAACCATGGATGATCTGAATGATCTGGAAGACATGATGAAATCCGCAAAAGAGACCCAGGCTTTAAAATCTACCCATCCGCATACAGAGGAAGATACCGCATTTAATGGTCTGTTAGAAGAACTGACAGATGATCTGTTAGAGACATCAAACCGGCTTTCCAACCAGGAGGCCATCGAAGCTCTGGTACAGATGGGAATGAATGAGAGCGGAAGGGAAGAGTCTCAGGAGGAACTTGAAAATGAGGATACAGAACAGTCAGAGACAGACCCTGAGCAGTCAGAGCAGCCGTAAAGATCTTTTAAAGAGCCGGATCGTTGACACAACTGTTATCTTTATCCTGCTTGTCAGCTTTGGATTTCCAGGTAAATATACCATGCTCCTTGGTTCTGCCAGCAGCAAGATCCTGGAATACGCATCCTTTGGGGCGCAGCTTCTTCTCATGCTGTTTTCCAGCAGTGAAGACGGCTTTATGAGCCTGAAACTGCTGGATCTGAAAGAAAAATACGCGGTTATTTATTTCATGGCAGCTGTCTATTTCTTAGACTCCATGCTGGTGACACGGTATCCCAGTGAACAGCTTATTTCCTGTATCCGTTATACAGCCACCATCTTTTTCGCACTTTGGATGGTAGAGTATTATGACGGGGAGAAACTGTTTCATCTGATCGCAGCGGCACAGGTGATATTTACCTGTCTTACATTTGCTTTTATGCTTTTAAGACCGGGAGCTGTTTTCTCACAGGAACAGGGAGAACATGATTTTACCGGTTTTTTAAGGACAAAGAACAATGCGGCATCCCAGTTTTCCATTTGCATTCTCCTTCAGATCGCATGGTTTCGTATTCTGCGGGCAAAACAGATGATCGTATCGCGAAAGTATCTCCTTTCTTTACTTGCACAGGGGATCTTTCTGGTCCTGTGCAATGCCAAGGGAGCTGTGTTATGCCTGATCTTTCCGCTACTGTATGTGCTGTTTGGAAAATATAAGGAGGAACCGGGAAAAAGACTGCCCCTTGGGGTGATCTATGTTACCTTAAGCGTTGCCTTTCTCATAACGGCTCTTACGATTTTACCGCTGTTTCAACCATTATTTTCCTTGATCGGAAAGGACGCCACTTTAACAGGTCGTATCCCGTTGTGGCGGCAGATCATCCAGGTTATGATCAACCGGCATACATTTACCGGATATGGATATGGAATGTTCTGGAGGGACCGACAGGCAGTTGCCATGGTCCATCAGGCATTTTCACGAAATTCTTTTATGGGAAGCATGACAACAGGCGCCCACAATGTTTTGCTGGAATTGTGGATGAATGTAGGTCTGTTTGGAGTTGCCGCGTATTTTACGGCTATGATCATTTCCACCATAGGAGCAGAGCGGATGGAATGGACCGATTATCTGTTCAGTGCGGCGTATATCCTGTGGTTTATGGTATTTGGCTGGACAGAACGTTCAATGTCCACTTATGAATATCAGACTTTGTTTTTATTTATCGCAATGGGATCTGCCTGCAATAAACAAAGGGTAGGGCCAAAGAGGAGACAATATGTTAAGTAGTTTGGATATGCGGGATGGGATGCAGTTATTTCTCTGCGCTGTGATCCTGTTCGGGGCTTATTGCGCTGCCTTAGGCGTGATCTCCGGACGGATCCAGAACAGGAGCGGGATAGTGCCTGCAGCCATGATCCTTTTATGTATTTTTGGCTGTGTAGGCGTTATGCTGTTTTTTGTGTTCCAGGTCACTGGAGAAAGCAGCATTGTGCTTTTTATGCTTCTTGTGCTGTTGTCTCTTTTGATCTTCGGCGGAGAACTGTGGTTTATCATGCAGAATATAAGGACCTTAAATAAAGGCGGCTGCGCCCTGCTTCTCACCTATGTGCTTGCAGTACTGGCTGTGACTCTTTTATGGAGAAAAGGGGGAACAGACAGCAGATTGCAGATGCAGCTTTTTACAGGCGTAGGGGAAGCGCTGCAAAAACACAGTTTACAGCCTGTATGGCATATGCTGCAGAATGTAGCCCTGTTTGTGCCGGTGGGACTGTTGTTTCCGCTGATCCATCCTGCCTTTGACCATCCGGGATATGCAGTGATGAACGGTCTCATGCTTTCGGTATGGATCGAGACCATACAGATGATCACAGCCTCCGGAACCTGTGATGTAAATGATATTCTGACCAATACCCTGGGAACTGCCATGGGATATGGGACCTTTTGGATCGGCAGGGGGATGAGAAAATGAAAGTTTTAATGGTAGACCAGTTCCTGCCAAACAGTGTGTATGTGGTAGAATTGTGCAGGGAATTGAGAAAATATGCGAAAATAACCATATTTTGTAAAAAGAACGCAGGAACGGATCTGGATGGGGTCATCTGGAAAGATAAGCTGTACGCAGGCGGAAAAGGAAAAATGGCTGCTGTATGGGAATATGGAAAAGGCCTGTTCCGTCTGCAAAAAGAGATCAAAAAGGGCAGCTATGATGTAGTCCACGTACAGTCCTTTAAAGACGCAAAATACGAGATCCCCCTGTACTGTAAAAATAAAAAATACATTCCCCGTCTGGTGCATACAGTACACAATCTCCTTCCCCACGAAGCCTCAGCGGGGGACAGGGAGCTGTACAGCCGTTTTTATAACTGCTGTGACCTGTTGGTGGTGCATAATGAATATTGCAGGCAGCTTTTGATGAAAGAGTATCAAATTCCGGAGGAAAAGATCTGTATTACCCCTCATGGAAGCTATACCCAGATCAGAAAAGAGGAAAATACAGATTTTGGGCTTACAGACCGGCAGATACGGTTTTTGCAGTTTGGCATTTTAAGGCCATATAAGGGAGTGGATATCCTGCTAAAAGCGTTGGCACAGATCCCGGCTGAAAAACGGGAAAAGATCCAGGTGATCATTGCCGGAGCCCAGCATCCCAAACTGGACCCTACGGATTATGGGGCAATGATCCGGGATCTGGGGCTGGAAGATACAGTGGACCTTATAAAGAAGCACATTCCCGATGAAGAACTGGATGCCCTTTACCGTCAGGCGGATATCTGCCTGTTCCCGTACCGGGACATTTATGGAAGCGGCGCCCTTTTAATGGCTTACAGTTATGGGAAACCGGTGATCACCAGTGATATTCCTGCTTTCCGGGAAGAAACACAAAATGGAAAGACAGGTATCTTAACAGCAGGCGGGGATCCTGAAAAACTGAAAGAAGCTATTTTAAAGGCTGCGGACTGGTCCAGAAAAGAGTATCTGGACGATCAGAAAGAAATAGAAAAACTCACAGAGGAAAAGTACAGCTGGAAGATCTCCGCAAAAATTCTGAGGGAGGCGTACAGGAAAAGATGAACAATCAGAAACAGGAAACAAGTATGAAGCGGGCCATTATGATGAATATGTTCTGGGCGCTGTTTTCCCTTTTGATCAACACCCTGATGAATTTTCTCATCACGCCTTATGTGACCAATAATATCGGAGTGGAAGCCTATGGCTTTGTAGCCCTTGCCAATACCTTTATCAGCTATGTGGATGTGATCTCCGTTAGCCTGAACGCCTACGCAGGCCGTTTTATTTCCGTGGCATACCACAAAGGACAGAAAGAGGAGGCAAACCGGTATTTTTCCTCTACCATTGTGGCAGATGCCGTTCTCGGGGGAACGGTATTTTTGCTGGGGATCGCCATGATCTTAAAGATCACCTGGTTTTGTAAGATCCCACAGGAACTGGTGCCGGATGTAAAAAGATTGTTCTTTTTAGTCCTTCTGCGCTATATCATGGTGGTCATGCGGACTGCCTTTGAAACAGCCGCCTTTATCGCGGACCGCATCGATATAACAGAACGGCTGCAAAGCGGAGCCTATCTTTTGCAGGCAGGGATCCTGCTTTTTGTATGCCTGAACTGGTTCCCGCACGTATGGTATGTGGGACTGGCATCTATGTCAGCGGCGCTGTTTTTACTGTTGGCAAATGTAGCTGTCAGCCGGAAACTTCTGCCGGATCTGCGCTTTGGGCGGGATAAATGGTCTCCCGGGGCTATCTGGGAGATCGTTTCTACAGGCATATGGACATCCATCAACAACCTGGGAAATGTGTTAAATAATGGTCTGGACCTGTGGATCACCAACCGGATGCTGGATGCAGTGGTCTTAGGTCAGATCTCAGTTGTAAAAACCATTGCGTTTTTAAGCAACAGCGTTATTTTGAAAGTCAGTTCTTCCTTTAAACCAAGGCTTTTAATGCTGTATGCGGAAAAAAGGATGTCCCAGCTGACAGAACTTCTGAAAAAAGCCATGCGCTGTACCGGCTTTTTTGAGGCAATGGTGATCGGCCTTTTTTCTGTCAGCGGCTATGATTTCTTTCGTATATGGCTGCCAGGGCAGAATACGAAATTTATTTTCTGGGGAGCCATGATCGTTCTGGCAAGCGATCTGGTACCGGGAACCGTCAATCCGCTGTATTATGTATACACATTGACCAAGCGCCTGAAAGTTCCAAGCATTGTAACTATTCTTATGGGAGTGGCAAATGTGATCTCCATGATCCTTTTATTAAAGTGGACGTCGGCAGGAGGGTATGCCGTTCTTTTGACCACACTGGTGATCAACGGAGTGCATTTTTTTGATGCTCCTCTTTATGCCGCCCATTGCCTGGGACTTTCAAAGAAAGAATTTTATCCAACAATCATACGGAATGTGCTGTCCGCAGTGACCGTAACGGGGATCGGTCATTTCCTGCGCCTGCACTGGCCTTTTGTTTCAACATGGATGGGGTTATTTTTAAAAACATGTCTGGCAGGAGTGATATTGATGCCACTTTTGTGTGTGCTCCTGTTTCCGGCATCGGATCTGAAAGAATTTTTATGGAAAAATACAAGATAAACACAAAATATAAACATAGAGGGAAACACCGATGGAAAAACAAAGACTGCTGAATGTTTATGTAAATAACCTTACTATGATGGAGTCAGTAAACCGGATCCATGATATGATCCGTGAAAAACAGACTTCCTACGTTGTAGAAGTAAACGTAGATGTTGTAATGAAAATGGAAAAAGATCCCTATTTAAAGAAGATCTCCGAAGAAGCGGATCTGACGCTGGTAGACGGCCAGCCCTTAGTCTGGATTTCCAAAATGAAAGGAAATACCCCTATCCGGGAAAAGATCTCCGGTTCCGATCTGGTACCGGAGCTGCTTGACGAACTTTCCAGGGAAAACAGAAGTGTATTTATCCTGGGAGGTCTGGGGGATACTGCGAAAAAAGCAGCAAAAAACGTGAAAAAGCATTATCCGGGAATGAGCATTGCCGGAACCTACGCCCCGCCGTTAGGCTTTGAAAAAGATGCCAAAGAAATAGAAAAGATCAACCATCTGGTAGCAAAGACCCATCCGGACCTGCTCCTTGCCTGCTTTGGATGTCCCAAACAGGAAAAATGGATCTATGAAAATTATAAAAAATGCGGCGCCATTGTATCCGTATGTGCAGGGGCGACTGTAGATTTTCTGGCAGGAAATATCAAACGGGCGCCAAGATGGATCAGCCAGTGTGGCCTGGAATGGTTTTACCGCTTCTTAAAAGAACCCCGCCGTCTTTTTAAACGATATTTCATTGACGATATGGGAATTGTAAAGCTGGTATGGAAATACCGGAGTTTATAAATGATTTCCGGAAGATGAGAAAGATGGGTGGAGGAAAACAGATGAAACTTGGAATTTTATGTACCATGATCAATGGATTTGGCAGAAGAGGATACTACAACAGCCAGGAGATCGGTTTAGGACGGGCGCTGGCACGAAAAGGCCATGAAGTGATGATCTATAAGGGGATCGACCCCTCAGAAAAAGAGGAAAAGGTCCAGGTGGAAAAAAATCTGACCATCTGGTATCTTCCCATGAAGCATCTGGGAGCGCACGGCTTTATGGACTGTAAAAATCTGGACCCGCAGTTAAAAGCCCTGTTCTGCTTCGGAGACCAGCAGATCTTCCTGCCTCATGTATACAGATGGTGCAGGCGCCGCCGCATTCCCTTTGCGGCCTATGTGGGAACTGCCCACAGCCTGGACTCCAATTTTAAAAGCAAGGTGATGAATGCCCTTTTTGCAGCAGGTACCTTAAGAATCTATAAGAAAAATCCGGTCCTGGCAAAGACAAGCGCTGCAAAAGAGGAATTAAGGCAGCTGGGTATCCCTCACACAGTGATCGCACCGGTGGGACTGGATACCGCTGTTTTAAAGAAAAATATCCCGGCGGTTGAGAAAATGCGCCTGAGAAAAGAACATGGATTTGAAGCAGATGACGTGATCTTATGCAATGTTTCCCGCTTATCCTGGGAAAAACGTCCTTTAGAGCTGATTGATCTGTTTTTGCAGGTAAAAGGTAAGAAGAAATTTAAGCTGATCATTGTGGGAAACGGTCCGCTGGAAGAAGAACTGAATGAAAAGATCCGCAAAAACGGTCTGGAAAAAGAAGTAAAGATCTATCCCAATGTTCCTTATGAGAAGATGTGGGAGATCTATGAAATGTCCGATCATTATCTGAACATGAACAAAGGGGAGATCTTCGGTATGGCGATCATGGAGGCGGTTTATTATAAAACCTCTGTGGCTGCTATCCGCGCCCTGGGACCTTCTGTAACATTAAAAGATATGAAGGGACACAAGCTCTGCGAAAATGATGATGAGATGGCAGAATGGATCACCGGCCCCTATCCTTCGGAAAAAGATCTGCAGGAAAGCTCTGAAAAAATGGCTACATTTACCTGGGACCGCTGCGCAGATGCCTTTTTACAGGCATCTTCTGAAAAAAGCAGCAGGTAAAAACCGGAACAGTATTTGCCAGTATGGGAAAAGCAGAGTATAATCAGTTTCAGAGATGTACTTGCATGGATTTAGAACAAATGAGAAAGGATAAAAGGAAGATATGCGTACAAAACGATTGGGCGATATGCTGATCGAACTGGGACTGCTTACCAATGACCAGTTAAAACAGGCCCTGGAATTTCAGGCAAAAGAAAAGGACCGTCTGGGAACCACTCTGGTAAAACATAATTTTATTACGGAACATCAGCTGATCGATGCGCTGCGTATGCAGCTTGGTATTGACTATATTGACCTGACAAAAACGGATATTACACCGGAAATGTCCTCTTATGTGCCGAAAAACCTGGCTAAGAAAATGAACATTGTGCCGGTGCGTGTTTCCAGGGACCAGCTGTATCTGGCAATGGCGGATCCATTAAACTTCATGGCTGTGGAGGAAGCCCAGCGTACTTCCAAGAAGCGTATTGTGCCGATGATCGCTTCTGAGCCTGCGGTAAAGCATGCCATCAACGTTTTATATGGAAATGAAGGTGCTGCCCAGGCAATGGCACAGATCCGGGCAGAAACTGCCGCAGCTGCGGAAAATGAAATTGCAAGGACCAGTGAAAACCAGGAAAATGCCACTCCTATGGTGCGTCTGGTAAACTCCATTATTGAGCGTGCTTTTCTGGAAAATGCTTCCGATATCCATTTTGAGCCTTCCGAAGAGGAAATGGTAGTCCGCATGCGTATTGACGGACAGCTCCACCGGATCATGACCATTCCTGTAGAGTTAAAAGACTCTGTTACTTCCCGTTTAAAGATCATGTCCGGACTGGATATTGTGGAAAAAAGGATCCCCCAGGACGGCCGTGCGGTCCTTCCTATGAAAGGAACAGACCTGGATATGCGTACTTCCACACTGCCAACGATCTACGGTGAAAAAGTAGTTATCCGAATTCTCAGGAGAAATGAAGAGGCGTTAAACCGCAGGAGCATTGGTATGGCAGCGTCAGAAGACGCAAAAATCGACAAACTATTAGGCCTGACTTCCGGTGTTATCATGATCGTAGGTCCTACCGGTTCCGGTAAGTCCTCCACTATGTATACACTGGTAAGGGAACTGCTTTCTGACCGTACCAACCTGATCACACTGGAGGATCCGGTAGAGTACCATATCAAAGGCGCTACCCAGGTACAGATCAATGAAAAAGTAGGTCTGACCTTCGCTTCCGGACTTCGTTCCATCCTGCGTCAGGACCCGGATATCATCTGCGTAGGTGAGATCCGAGACGGTGAGACAGCAGAGATCGCCATGAGAGCTGCTATGACCGGCCATCTGGTTATCACCACCATCCATACAGAAGACGCGATTTCCGCTATCGACCGTCTCCGCGACATGGGCGTACCTCCTTATCTGATCGCTTCCGGTCTGCGAGGTGTTATCTCCCAGCGACTGCTGCGTCGTATCTGCACCAGCTGTAAAACGGAGTATGTACCGCCGAAAAAAGCCCTGGAACTGGCGAAAATGCCGGATATCCCGGGAAAGATATACTGGCATGGAGCAGGCTGCGACCGTTGCTTCCATTCCGGCTACAGAGGACGTATCGGTGTATTTGAGGTTATGACCATACAGGAAGGCCTGCGCCGCTGTATCATGGAAGGGGCAGACCGCCAGAAGTTTATGGAAGTGGCACGAAAGGAAGGCGGTTATATCACCATGGCAGAACATGCACAGGAAATGGTGGACAAGGGAATTACTACAGTGGATGAGGTGATCCGTACTCTGTCCAGCCTCTAAGCTGAGTGGGAAGCGCAGAGGATACAGCAACCAGAAAGGATAAAACAGACATATGTATATGTATAATGTAGAAGAACTGATCGCCATGGCAGCAGAAAAGCGGGCTTCCGATGTGCATCTGATCGCAGGACTTCCACCTAAATGCCGTATAGACGGTGAGATCGTCAACCTGGCAGACGTACCTTTAAGCAAAGAGGACTGTGACACCTATGGTCTGGAACTGGCAGGAGAACATATAAAGAAGATCGACTCCATCGGTCAGCTTGACTTTGCAGCCACTCTTGCAGGACGACGGATCCGAGTTAATCTTTTCCGCCAGCAGGGAGCCATTTCCGCAGCCCTGCGACTTTTAAGCAACCGTATCCCGAAACTGGATGAGCTGGGACTGCCCCAGGCAGTACGCCAGTTCCCAAAGTGGAACAAAGGCATTATCCTGGTAACAGGAGAGACAGGAAGCGGAAAATCTACTACTCTGGCAGCTATCTTAGATGAGATCAACCAGACAAGACCTCTTCATATTATTACACTGGAAGATCCTATTGAGTATGTTTACACACCGAAAAAAGCCATTATCAACCAGAGAGAGGTTGGCGTGGACGTAGAAGATTACGAACACGGACTGTATGCTTCCCTGCGAGAGGACCCGGATGTGATCCTCATCGGAGAAATGCGTACCCCGGAGACCATTGAAACTGCCCTGGTAGCAGCGGAGACCGGCCATCTGGTATTCTCCACCATCCATACCAATTCAGCAGTGGACAGTATTGACCGAATTGTAGGCGTATTCCCGGAAAACAAGCAGCCTCAGATCCGCCTGCAGCTTTCCATGACCTTAAAGGCAGTTCTGGCACAGCAGCTTGTACCAAGGGCTACGGGCAGAGGTCGTGCTGCTGCCTGCGAACTGATGATGATCACTCCGCCTGTCCGGAACCTGATCCGTGACGGAAGGACCCCTCAGATGCAAAGTTATCTTATGTCCGGCGGAAAAGACGGCTCCGTTACCATGGACCGGTTTTTAGCAGAACTGGCGGGAAAAGGCGTGATCATGCCGGAAACTGCCATGGAAGCAGCAGACGATCCGGAGGAGATGAGAAAGAATTTCATGTTCCGGTAATGATCATTAGACATTTTTTGTATTTTTTTCAAGTACAATTTTGAAAGCAAATCAGGGAAAACTTTACAAAAATGCCCGAATGTGTTAATTTATTAAAAGGAATGGATAAATTTCCTGCGTTTTTTGAAACTTGTAATCGTTTGGAGGTAAAGCTATGCCGAGTTTTTCATATCGGGCACTGGGCAGGGACGGAAAAGAAGTCCGTGGCGTGCTGCAGGCAGAGAGTGAAACGGCTGCTGTTACCAGGATACGAGACAATTATCCAGTCCTTTTAAGCATCAGTGAACAGGCTGATAAAAAAAATGCGTCCAGTATCCTGCAAATGGAGATTGGAAATAAGCAGGTCAAGCCAAAGGCACTATCCGTCCTCTGTTCCCAGTTTGCCATTACACTCCGTTCCGGCATGTCCATAGCGAGGGCTATGAGAATGTTGGCAGGACAGTGTACAGACAAAAGACTTAGAAAAGTGATGGAAGAAGCCGCAAAGGAAGTGGCTGCAGGCAGTACAGTAGCTGCTGCCCTGGAGAAGCACCAGGAACGTTTCCCACTTACCTTTATTGAAACCATAAGGGCAGGCGAACAGTCCGGTACTCTGGCACAGTCTTTTGACCGCTTACATAAGTATTATGACAAAAGCTATAAGACAACGGAAAAGATCCGGAGTGCGCTTACTTATCCTATGTTCGTAATTGCCATTGCAGTAGTGGTGGTGATCGTTG
>OHGH01000418.1_pt1 | contig 23848 bp, 21 predicted proteins | sample 1567801 | NCBI WGS metagenome assembly OHGH01 (sample SAMEA3879519, study PRJEB24766) | human gut metagenome | biome: human-associated habitat; feature: feces | place: USA | collected 1985/1987
TCTGCTCCTCCATTCTGCGCATCTCTCTTTTCTGTTTTTATGTTTCTGACAATAAAACCCGTGCGCTCCTTCCCCTTTTTATTCATAGCGGCATCTGTTCTGCCGTTTCTGACTCATTTCATTTATAATTCTGTTAATCCGCTTTCTGACTTATTTACGGCTCTGTCGCCGCTTTCCCAGTCTTCTCTGGCTCAGTTTACGGCTCTGTCGCCGCTTTCCCAGTCGATTTCCGGATCACAATATGTCCGCTTACGACACGTCTCACAAATGTTTCCCGTTTATCATTGAGGCGTTCTAACAAAAGCTCCACGCCCTCGGACGCCATCATCGCGATATCCACATCCACAGTCGTGAGTCCCGACGCATTGCGTCGGATAAACGGATAATTGTCAAACCCTGTGACCGATATATCCTCCGGCACACTGTATCCCATTTTTTCTAATTTTTCGATCAGGATACAGGCAATTTCATCATTGTTACAGACAAATGCCGTCGGCATATCCTCTGGCAGAGCCAGTTCTTTAAAAAGTCTGTCCTCACCTCTGTCCTCAATCAGATAATCCTCGCGATATAGGATATTATAATGATGTAATGCCCTTCTATATCCTAAATAACGATCCATAATGCTCGTAGTGGCATTGATCGAACCGACATAGGCGATCTTTTTATGTCCAAGTTCAATTAAATACTCCGTCATCTTGTATTCCGCGCTGATATTATCCATGCTGACAGAATCCGTCTCCATGGAGAGATCATAAAAATCCATGTAGATCATCGGAATATTCATCTGTTTTAATCTTTTTAAATATGTCTCGTCTAACTCTCCCATCAGAATCAGTCCATCCAGCCTGTTATCCCCCACAATCTGCGGCAGGATCATCATTTCCTGCATCCTCGTATCCACCAGTTCCAACATCGTCGCATAATCGTAATTGGTCAGGCATTTTGCAACACACTGGTACATTTTCATATAAAATGCATTGCTCGTGTCATCTGTATAGTAGGAAGGAATGATTACACCAACATTATAGTTTCTTCCCTCCTTAAGACCCTTTGCTCCGAGGTTATAACGATATCCAAGCCTGTCGGCTTCCTTTTTTACTTTTTCACGAAGTTCCTCACTGACTCCTTCTTTTCCCGTGAGTGCTTTCGACACGGAGACGATACTGACTCCCAGCTTTTCCGCAATATCACGCATAGTCACGTTTGCCATCTGAATTCCTCCTAAAACCGCTTACCGGTAATACCATTTTTCTTCCTCTTCTTTGCTCTGTGGCTTTGCCATATATTTTCTTAAGATCCGCTCCATAAGGAAACTTCCAAAATAACAGCACACTCCAGGCATCACAAAGATCATCGGGATCGGGATCAACAGCGCAAGCACTACACCAACAGCCACAAGTAATAACAGCAGAATCGTTGTCGGAAGGTGTTTAAAGACCATAAACAGCGCCAGCTTAAAACACGAAAATACATCCATCGTAAATCTCGACAATACCGGGAACAGATAGAGCACGATCCCTGCGATCACAAACGCAAGCAGAAGATATACCATTTCAAGTGCCCCTGCCACGATTGAAACCTGCTTTACCGTATAACTGTGATCAAGCCACAGCACCGCTGCCAATCCAGGAAAAATAACCGTCAGCACGATCCCTGTCTTTAAATTCTGCCGGTAAGAACGGAAAAACTCTTTTGTCACATACCCTTCCTCACAACGCACGGCTTTTACCATCGCATAATACATCGCGATCGTCGATGTTCCGATCGTAATGACCGGAATACATCCGATCAGCCACAAAACCGACACTAAAAGTATATTTCCAATCTGATTTGTCACCTTAAAAAACTTCGTCTCCGGTCCAAACATACTGTTCATGTTCTTCGCCCCTTTTCCCTGAAAAAAATTCTGCAAAACAGATATCGGTCAAATATTTCTTTTGCACAGTTCTTTTCTTAATAAATACTTTGATTCTGCTCCGGATGTCAAAAGGTTATGCCAAACACGGAATACCTTTTGACATCCAGATCATACCAGTTCACTACTGGATCTTCAACGTATCAATCTCATCCTGTAAGATCTGTTTGTTAGACTCAATCGCCTGTGATACTGTGCTGTCGCCATTTACAACATCACCGTAAAATACTTTGCTGACTGCACCCTCAGAGTCAATGCTGTTCCAGAGATCATTATTTGCAAGTGCGCCAAGTTTGTTTGCAAGTGTAACCTGATCCTCATCAACAAAACCAGACTCAAACCACTCCGGATCATCACGATAAGAAATATCATCATGATACCAGTTCATCATCTCCTCAAATACACAGTAAACAGAAGTTGCATCCTCAACACCAACCGGAATCATATAGTTGTTTGTGATCATAGCCGGCGTCATGCTTCCATCTCCGCTTGGTCCAACCGGTGCCGGGCAGATTCTCATATCAAAATCATGATTGTCGATCTCCTGGATTAAGATCCATGGCTGTGCAAATGCGAAAGCTACTTTTCCGGAAGAGAAAGCTAAGAGGTCGTTGTTCCAGTCATCCTGGTAAGGTCTTGCAGATTTATCTACATTGTATAACTGGTCGATAAAGTTGAACGCCTCAACCGTCTTAGGATCACTTAATCCCTCTGTGGAGGAATCTGCGATTGTAGCGTTGTTCGAAGCGCAGAATCCCTGAACAGTCAGAGTCCATGCACTGCCGTATCCGTATACATCCATGTTGCCGTCGCCGTCCGTATCCTGTGTACATGCTTTTGCATATTCTGCAAATTTATCCCAGGTCCACTCTCCTTTTTCAGCAAGAGATTCCGGTGCCTCTAAACCTAAAGAATCGATCATGGCTGCATTGTATGTCATATACATGGCACCGGATGGGATCGTGGTTGATTCATGGAATAAATAATCATCATTACCGAGCAGGTTCTGTTTTGTAAATACGGTTCCGTCTGTCAGGATATCAGAGTCAGCCGGTGCATAATCAGAAATTTTCTGTACATATCCATTTGCAACCGGTGAGATACCAAACTGAAGATCTGTCAGGTAGATATCGCAGTCCGGTGTACCTGCTGTGACAGATGTATTGATGCTGTCAATGATTCCATCCCATCCAAGGTTTACCCACTCGATCTTGCAGTTCCATTTTTCCTCTACGGCACGGACTGCATCAAGTTTCATCTGCATGGTCTCCTCATTTGTCCAGGAACCACCTGCTGCTTCGATATCATCTAAAGACTGATAATTGCTGTCCCAGTATTCATCCCACCAGAGACCGATCTTTATGGTTCTTCCGCCTAAATCCTTTGCCTCGTAGCCACTGTCAGCCACTGCTGCATCTGAACTCTCCTCCGTATCTGCTGCGGTTTCGGTTTCTGCACTCTTTGTATCTTCCTTTGTGCCAGCATCTGCTGCGTTATTTCCTGCATCTGCCCCCGTGTTCGCAGTATTTCCGCCGCATGCTGCAAGTGATGCTGCAAGTGCACCTGCCAAAAGTACTGAAACCACCTTGTTTCCAACTGTTTTCCTTCTCATGTGAAAACCTCCTTCTTATAAATAAAAATATATTGTTTTCGAAGTTACCATTCTAACCAACGATACCGCTGCGGCTGGCTCCCTCGATAAAACGCTTCTGTAACAAAATGTAGATAATAACGATCGGTATCACCATCAACACGATTCCGGCATACAGATAAAGCTGTGACACTGCCGTATCCTTGATCTGATCGATAAACTCGATCGATGCCCGCAAAGTAGAAATCCGCATGCTCATGAGCAATTTTGAGTTGATGGAAAATAATTTTGCATAAAATGTATCATTGTACTGCCATACCAGTGAGAAAATGCTGACGGTAAGGACAGACGGCATCGCATTGACCAGCATGATGCGGAAATAAGTGTAAAACGATCCCGCACCGTCCACGACCGCTGCCTCCTCGATTTCCTTTGGCAGTCCGCGAAAAAACTGGTTAAAAATGTAAATGTAAAGTCCTGACCGCAGTCCGCATCCCAATGCTGTCATGATATACATTGGAACTTCCGTACTAAGAAGATTGATGCCGTGTCCTGTCACAAGATGTATGATTCCGAAGATATCAAAGTTACGGAACTGTGTATAAAGCGGAAGCATCAGCGTATCATTCGGAATTACGATCGTTAAGATCACACAGCCAAACAATACTTTCTTAAACGGGAACTCATATCTTGCAAATCCATACCCTGCCATGGAGCAGATAAAGATCTGGATCAGCGTCAGCGATATCACATAGGCGAACGTTGTCGCAAGCGTCCTCGGGTACGTCATTCTTGTAAAAGATGTAATATAGTTCTGCAGAGTACCCTCTGCCGGAAGCAGCATGACAACCGGATTGTAGAGATCGTTTGCCGTAAAAAATGAATTTGCAACGATCGTGATCAGCGGTCCTAATATAATGTAGGAAATACCGACAATGATCACCACCTTAAGCAGCCAGATCAGAAAACCCTTGATCTGTCTTCCCGCTTTCTTTACCTGAATCTCATCGAGAGGCTGGTCTTTTAAATTTCTGATATTCATATACTCTGCCACCCCCTAATTATAGTAAAATACTTTCTTTGAAATCAGCTTACATACAATGACCAGCAATGCGATGACGATCACGGAACTGAGTAAACGCAACACTCACGCCCCAGTCAAAATTGACAAACGCCATATCGTATGCCTTTTCCACAACATCACTGTCTACGAAGGAATCCACGATCGTATACACAACATTTGTGATGATAAGCGGAGATACCATCGGAAACGTCACTTTCCAGAATGTCTCATACCCTGTCGCGCCTTCGATCTTTGCCACCTCATACAACGCTCCCGGCACGGACTGCAGTGCTGCGATAAAGATAATGATCTGCACGCCGGACGCCTGCACAATGTCAAAGATCCGTCCGACTGCCGCTGTGATATAATCGAGCAGTGCAACCGGAAATCCGAGATCCATAAACAGGTTCATAAAATAGTCTACATTCACACCCGATGCAACTGCCGCCTCCGCAGATACTGCTGCAACACCACCGGTAACCGCCTCCCTTGCCATCTCGATCGCATTATTGATTGCTCCGGCATTCATGATGATCGGCAGAAACAGAATCGCACGGACTAACGTTCTTCCCTTAAACTTACCATTACAGATCATCGCGATAAACAAACTGAAAAAAATAATCAGCGGAACATCAATAACGATATCCCGGATGGAAGTCGCCAGAATCTGGTTGTAAGTCGGATCCTGAAACAGTGCATATTTGAAATTATCAAGACCGGTAAACTTCAATGTATATCCTCCGGATTCAAGCATCTCCATCTTGCTTAAACTAAACCGCACTGCCTGGATCAGGCTTTTTACATAGAACCATAAAAATCCGATCAGCCATGGTGTGATAAATGCAAAACCTGTCAGGGCACGTTTCTGCAGTAAAGATAACTTTTTCTTTTTCTTCATTATGCCTTACCTCCCTTTACCTGATAACTCATTGCATCTACAGTCACACCGTCCTCTGTGATACTCTTATCTGTCTTATTGATATAAATGCTGACACCATTGTCATACTCGGTCCTGACAAGGCCGCCCTCTGTCACTTCGTGATGGATCATCGCAGCACCCTGCACCTGATTTAAAGCTCCGTTGATCGTCTGGTAAACATTTACGGCATCACTCATCCAGGTCTGGTAACAGGTGGAATACTGGTCCGCCGAGGAAGTATATTTCATGACGCTTGAATCTTCCCAGGAAAATGTAAATCTCGGTGCACAGCCATACTCGATGTAAGTAAGAAGCAGTGCGTCATCAATGTCAGCATCCCTGAGATTTAATGCCTCCCCGGAATAATCAATACTTCCGTGAATGACCATCTGATAAAACGGCACCTGCTCATCAATGATGTAAAACTGACTGTACTCCACCGGTGCGTCGATGATGTCGGAGACATAACCGAAGGTGTAAGCGTTGCCGCCCTCCTCCATCAGCGTCTTTTCCGTCGCTGCAAGTTTTCCATACTGCGCTTCCACGATCTGTTTTGCTGCCTGTCTGTCGATCAGCTCGGTTCTCTTTTTATCAGAGACTAAAACATTCGAAAGATCCCTCAGACAGATACCGCTGATCTCGTAATTTGTGATCTTATCCGTAAATTTGTCTACATAGCGGCTTAAAAACTTCGGTGAGATCATATAATATGCGAGCTCGTCATACCAGTTTAAGGTACTTGTCTGCCGCATCGTCGCAGGATTGACGGCACCAAGCTCAACCACATAACCGGAATAATACTTTGACGCCTCAAGCACATCGTTAAAACGTTTGGAAGTATACGGTACTTTCTGGAAGGAAACATTTCCATATAAAGCTCCACCATTTTCCTCTAAGACATCACTTAAATGTTCAAAATCTTTTTTACTTCCGACTTTCTTAACCAGTTTGATCTTATCTGCCACATCATGATAGATGCCGCCGTTGAACCAGCCTTCGTAATTCATACGGATCTTTGTGATATCCTCGCCGTAAAACTCCTCTAAGATCTTTTCCGCTTCCTCGTAAGTGGTCATCGCAGAGATTCCTGTGTAAGGAACACCCATCACATGTTTTTTCGTCTCCACACCGCCAAGAACATCTAAATACAACGGGATATCTCCAGTGTCGTTTGTCTCCTTTAACACACCCTCTTTGATGAGCTGGCTACGGTAACATTTTGCCATGCCGGAATAATCTGCCTCATCCCCAGAAAGGAAAGAATAACATACCGTAAGATTTTCATCGTAAATATCATTTTCAAGTACCGGCACATCCGCCTGATTTCCGCTGACACCGAACATATTCAATAGTTCGATCTCCCTGACACAGAACTCCGGGTAAACGTAATTATAACTGTTAAGTTTTCCGGACACATCCGCATTTACGATTGCGAGTGCATCGCCGCCTGTGATCCTGCCAAGAAATGCACTATCGCCATTTTTCATTCCAAATACCGGAATCCTTGCATCCTCTGTATACTCTGTCACAACATAGCTCTGTACGACCGGGTCGATCCCGTAGATATTCTGGCTGTACGCTGCGTTTTTACAACCGTTGTTTAAATTGATCAGTGCTCCCGATCCGTCCGGCACGAACATATAGCCATCTGCATCCGTCCCCGCCGCCCCGAAGAATGGAAGGACACGGATCCTTGAGATCACGGCTCCACCCTTCTCCTCGATTTCCTTTGTCGGAACAGAAACGCTCAGCCCGTTTTCTGTCAGCCGGTACTCAATCGGGATTGTAAAGGAAATATTCTCCTTCTCATCCGTCTCTGACATATCCACGGCATAGTCATCTGCGGTGTATCCAGCCTGCTCGAACAGTTTATTTAATTTTCCCATTCCGACTTTCGAGGACTGTGCCTTTTCATTCAGCTTATAGACGCCGTCTTTCAGACGAAACTTTGCTTTTACCGTTCTTGCATCCTTTTTGTCTAACTTATCTAACACCAGTGTCTGAAGCCGCTCCTCTGTGATCTGCAACGGTACGATACCTGTTGCCGAATCAAGATCTGCAAGTGTATAGGTATAACGGATGCCATTTTCAATACTCTCTGCGGTAAACTGTCCTTTTTCGATGCTCATATCATAATTGTTCATCGTCGCACTGTTTCTCGCCGCATTGTAATAGGTAAGTGTCAGTGTCGCATTCAGTTCTGCCGCATTCACACCAGCGGCAATCGCATCGGAATCGCGCTCCACCGGATTGGAATAGGTGATATTTCCGGATTCTTTTTCGTAGACTGCGATCTCTGTCGTTTCTGTATTGGTATAAAGTTTTAATGTATCGTTTTCCGCAACCAAGACCATGCCGGGAACTGACGGTTTGTCATCCTTTGCCGCCTGAAATTCGCTTCCACTCTCCACTTCATAGGAAGAAAGATACTGTTTGTACGCATCATATCTGAAATAACGGAATACGACATTTGCGATCACTCCCACGGCGATGACCGCTGCCCCGGCGGCCACAACCACTTTCCATTTTATTTTTCGTTTCATAGTAAACCCCATTTCTGCCCCCATTTCCTATACCCGCAGCATGATCTCATTATATAAGCTCTCTATAAACGAAATCACCTGACCGATCAGTGAAAACAAAAGCATCACCACAAAAATAATGACCAGCATTGCGATAAAAGTCAGTATCATCGTTGCAAGCGTTTTTCCCAATGTATAATTGTGTACCGTCATGATACCAACCAGCACCAGGAACAAAAACCATGCAATTCCGACTGCTAAGAGCAGATAATAAAACGCTTCTTCATCTTCTGCCACCACCTGTGAAAACAGGATCGCCGGAATAAATGTAAGTATCATTGGAAGCATTGCGTAACCGCACACCGTAACGATATCCTTAAATCTTCCCTCACCGTCCATCAGGCAGGTGATCGACCAGTTTCCGACACAAAACAGAAAGAACAGAAGAAATACCGCACAGATCTCCGCGAGACTGTTGATCTCCATCGGATTTACATTGTTGACCACAAAGCCCGCATACTGCCTGTTTGCAGAAAAGCAGACTGCAAAAAGACGAACAGGATCGAGAGTCCCACGCTTCCCCTGCCGCGGTGCCTGATCTCATAGAAACCGTCGGACGGATGCCCCAGTGTATAAAATGCATACTTTACTTTTTTCTTAAACATGAGACGCCCTCCTCTCTTTCCATTTCTTTTTGCCGATCTTATTCCAGAGCACCAGCAGAATGATAAGAACCAGTGCCGCAGTCAGATATCCGGTTAAGTTTTCCTTTAAGATCTCATTCCGGTAACGCTTGTATGCAATGGAATAATACTGTCTGTTATTTCCGGTCTTAAAGCACTCCATCGCCTTTTTATTTTCTCCTGCGGCGAGATAACTTTTTCCGATTCCGACATAGGCGAGTTCAAAATTGGAATCTAATTTTAAAACTTGTTTCCAGCACTCTACGGCGCTTGCCTCATCCCCGTCGTAGCGGAGACCGACTGCCTGGTTGATCAGGAAACCGTAATTGGTTGCCCTGTATTTATCCACAAGATTTTTGGAACCGTCCAGTACAATGATCTCATCCCCGATCGTATCGATCGCGGTCGGCGTATCAAAGGTACCCTCCTGACTTCCGATACCACCAAAGATATAGAGAAGATTCCCTTCATGATCGTAGGTAAAGATCCTTCCCCGCGTGGAGTCGATGACCGAATAGATTCCTTTCTCCCTGACCACTACATCGATGATGCGGGATGCTCCCGAATAATCACCGGTAAGCCGCCATAAAATATCACCGGATACCCCGGCAGCACCTTTCTGGATCACATCCTCCCCGCTTGGATTTAAGCGGCGCACGGACTGTTCTCCCTCCGCATCCACGTTCGTCGCATAGACGAAACCGTCGGAGTCGATCTCCATTCCGGTAAATTCCGTCGGAATGAAAAGCTGCTGTTTTGCACGCTGTGCTTTCGTGGAAAGTTTTCTCCAGATGATCTCCGCTGTTGTGATCTGTACATTGATCGTTCCGGTAAAACCGGTGAAGTTTCCTTCTGCATCAAACGCCATAATCCCTTCAAACTGGTTCTGTGCAATGACATAGATCCTGTCTGCATAGTCAACAGCTACTTTAAGCGGAGAAAACACATAATTTTCTCCAAGGATATCCGACTGCGGATTCTCGATGATCTGGATCAGATTTCCATTTTTGTCTAACTCGACCACGCGGTAATTACCGGTGTCCGCAACATACAGATATCCGTTTTCCGAAATATAAACTCCATTTGGAGAGGAAAAGTTGTCTTCCTTTCCGTCATTTAAAAACCCCTCAATCACCGTCTTTAACTGAAAATCAGAGTCTGTCACAACGATCCGGTTGTTTCCGGTATCTGCGATATAGACATTTCCATCTGCATCGGTATTTAAGTCCTGCGGACTGGAAAAATTTCCACATCCAATGACATCCCCCGTTACGGTACCGTCCGGCACATACGCCGCCGGTGTGTATTTGATGTCTTCATAATAATCATAGTTGTACGTTTCATAAGGCACATTCTCCCCGGCATAGACAGCCGTTCCTCCGATATCGGAAAGAAGTACTGCAACTGCTGCCGCCGCGGCGAATATACACTTTCGCATTCCTTTTTCTGGCATTTTCTTCTCCCCCCATTAGTCCTTCATACCGGATGTGGTCATCGTCTCGATGACGTTACTCTGACAGATGATAAAGAACGTGATCGGTATCGCTGCAATGATAAGCTGTACCACCGCTCCTGCACCCTGTCTTGCCGGGCCTCCTGCGACGATCTGATACAGTGCGTACTGGAGAGGTTTCAACTGCTCACTCCGCAAAAATCCGCTTCCGGTGTTTGCCCATAATGTCTGAAACTGGAAGATCGCCAATGTCAGCCATGCAGGTTTTACGTTTGGCATGATAATGGAAAAGAAGATCCGAAACTCCCCGGCTCCGTCAAGTCTTGCCGATTCGATCAGCGAATCCGGGATCTGCTCCATGAACTGCTTCATCAGGTAAAGCCCAAGTCCATATGCAAATGCCGGTAAAATGACTGCTAAATATGTATTGTTGATCCCCAGCCAGGAAATGATCATATAGTTCGGGATGGCAGTGACATTGTAGGAAAACATCAATGATAATACGACCATCGAGAATAAAAATTTCTTTCCCGGAAAATCATGTTTTGCAAGCGGATAGGCTGCTAAGGATGCAAACAGCACATGCCCTACGGTTCCGAGCCCTGTAATGATCAGTGTGTTTAACACATACCGGGTAAACGGCACCCAGGAACTTGACATCAGTACATACAGGTCGCTGAAATTATCCAGTGACGGGTTCCGCACAAAGATCTGTGGCGGATAGCGGAACAATTCGTCCAGCGGTTTTAACGCATTGTTTAAGATCATCACAAGCGGCAGTGCCATAAACACACCACAGATCCCCATGATCACAAACAGGATCGTGTTCCCCGCCATGGAACGGTTTAACTGTTTCGTATGTCTGATTTTCCAGCGGGATGGTTTTTTATAGTAATCTTTTTTTCTTTTCAAACTATTCACCCACCCTTCTGATTGCTTTTTGTACGATCTGGTTTGTTCCAACCATCAGCGCGAATAAAACGGTTGCGATTGCGCAGGCGTAACCCATCTCATAGCGGGTACCGCTGCCGTAATCGATCAGATGTGTGACGATGGTCGCACCGGAGTAATTCACACTCGGATTTCCCGCAAGGTTGATGGAGATATCTGCCACCGCAAACGACTGTGTGATCTGCATGACGGCTCCAAACATGAGCTGTGGACGCATGGACGGAATCGTGATGTACCACAATTCCTGCCAGCGGTTTTTGATGCCATCCATCGCACCAGCCTCGTAAAGACTCTTGTCGACCGTCTGCAGACCTGCGATAAAGGTCAAAAATCCGGTTCCAAGACTCAGCCAGAGCTGTACGATAATAAGGATCGGCAGCACATATTTTTCTGTTTTCATCCACTGAATCGGCTCGTAAAGGAATGGCCAGCCGTTTAAGTATCCGTAACGGTCACCGGAAATGATGATTGCCCATACCATAAAGGCGTTACCGGAAATCGACGGTGCATAAAAGATCAGTGTCAAAAACGCCCTTAATTTTCCCTTAAACTCATTGATGATCCACGCAAACAGGAAACACATGATGTAACTTAACGGGCCTGTGATCACTGCAAAGATGATCGTGTTTTTGAATGCTTTTTTAAATACATCATCATCCAAAAGCAATTTGATGTAATTTCTCCAACCGACAAAATTCGGTGTCTCTAACATGTTGAAATCGGTAAAACTGATCCCGATCGAGGCAAGCACAGGCAAAACCGTGAATAAAAAGAACAGTATAAAATACGGTGCGATCATCACATAGGACATCCTGTATTTTTTCATTTCCAGTTTTGTCTGCTGCCACTTACTCCTTTTTTGCATTTTCTTTGTTTCTCCCATCCCAATCTCCATTCCCTTTGTCCAGCCTGCGTTTACTGCTTCGCATCGGACGCGGTTTTCATACCAAACTCCTCGCGTTTACTTGTGATCTCGGCATTGATATATTCGAGATATTCATAAAGGGCTTCTCTTGGCTGCATTCTCTTATCTTCATCTGCGACTGCAACCGTATAGAACGCATTGTTCACGTTTCTCCAGGTAAAGTAACTTCCCGGTACCTGACGGATTCCCTTTACGTTTGCAAACTGTGCCTCCAACGCCTCGTAGTCATCGGTCGGCCACGGCAGGTTCGCAAATGCCTCAATATTTGCTGTCGGATAACGTGCTGCCTCACCCATCAGACCTTCCATCTCTTCTCCATAGGAAGTCTGGATCTCTGCAGAAAGCCACCACTTCATGAACTCCCAGGATGCTTCCTTATCTTTCGTGCCGCTCATCATCATACATGCAAGTCCTGTGCTTGCGGAGATATTATTGATGCTTCCATCCTCCTCTTTCACGCCCGGCAGTGCCGTAAATCCCCATAAGCCCTTGATATCCGGTGCTGATACTTCAAGTACATTGTAAGTCGTATAGTCTGCAATGATGATCGGTGATTCTCCGGTACGGAAACGCTGTTCCACGGAGGTCTCACGGTCTAATTTGTAATCTGTGTAGAACTCACAGTAAGTCTTAAATGCATTGACCGCCTCATCCGAATCTAACGCGGATGCTGTCGCATCTTCATTGTAAAGCTCGCCGTCGTGCTGATATAAAAGACTGGTGAAAGTCAGCTCCGTCGGCAACATGCCAAGCGACATCTGATTTTTGGAAAGCTCGGATAACACGACTTTCATATCATCCCAGGTCTTTGGTATCTCAATTCCAAGTTCGTTTAAAATATCTTTCCGGTAAAACATCATCTCAAACGACTGTGTCTCCGGCAGCGCATACAGTGCACCGTCATACATAAACGGTTCCACCGCGCTCTCGCGGAAACGTTTCACTACATCCTCATAATCTGGAAACTGTGTCAGATCCACAACTGCACTTCTGAGTCCGTAGTTGACCGGAAGATCATTCGAAGATGCCGTCGTTCCGGTGGATGAGGTTGCTACCGTTCCGTTTGTTCCGTTTGCCACCTGCAGTGCCACATCCGGTCCCTGTCCGGCTAACGTCGCCTGCAGTAATGTATTCATATCCACAAGCTGTACATTGACATTGATATTCGTCTCCGGTGTAAAAGTCTCATCGATCAGTGCTTTGATGACGTTCGCCTGGTCACGTCCGCTTCCGATCCATACAGTGATCGTCCTGCTGTCCTCGCCTTCCTCCGCAACATTTCCGATCGCATTGTAATCTACGATAAAGGAATAGAATAATTTCTTAAACTCATGTACGACGCCTGCTGCCACGGATCCGTTTTCTTCCGTTACCTTCTGATCCGGAGAAGTGATATAGATGGCGTCTAACTGTAATGGCTGCTGCTGTGCGTTCGTGATCCACGTTCCAAGTGCGCTGACATTCGTTTTAAATGCCTTCACCATCTTCGTGATCTTTTCCGTATCCCGCAGGATTTCATTAAGCTGATCCCGCATGGTGATAATGACGGTCTCCTCACTTCCGGCAACGCCCAGTGTATCTAAGGTGTTTAACACCTCATCGAGTTCATCCCGAATCACTTTCAGTTCGCCCTCGAGTTCCGGAAGACGTTTCTCGATCTGGTAATCGCGGTACTCATCCGGTGACACGCCGGTGATCCGGATGATCTTGCGGTACTCGCTGTTTAACTCTGTCACAATGCTCTGCACATCGCTGATGACTCCGGCAAAATCGCCGAGCACCACCTGCATACGCAAGGTGTGGTGGCCTTTGTTCAGATAAAACCGGTATGGTTCCCCTGATGCATCGGAGAGTGTTGTCATTTTCCAGGTACTGTCATAAGTAAAACCGTAATGGTTTAATTCCTCAAACGGTACTTCCCCGTCAATCATGATCTTGCGGGAAACATAGATTCCTTTGACGAAGTTCTGTTTCGAATGTAAGGTGATATTGTAAAAGCCATCCGCATCCGCGTCAAATTCCCATTCGATCCACTGTCCCGTCAGTCTCCAGCTATTGCCGCCGATGGAGTTATTTTTTAACTCTTTCGCACTGTACGGCGTGATCGCCGGTGAGGACTGATCCTGTACCGGATAAAGCATTCTCGACGACTTTTTCGTCGCATATTCTGCCTGGATCTCAATGGACTGTCCGCTGGTATCTGATACCCCGTCCTTTTTCTGCTGTTCGTACACGGTCTTGTAATCAAAAAGCGATTCCTCATTCTGTAAATAAATGGAATGAAGGATCATCGGCTCTCTGCGGGAAACGACGGTGATCTCATGTTTTCCCTTTGTGAGGAAAATGGAGAGCGGTTCCGTCACATAACCGTCCTGATCGTAAAACCTGGAAAAGAGCCATTCCGGTGCCTCCATCTGCGTAGGCTTTAAATCATTTCCCTGATTGTCTTCATCCCAGATATCGGAGGTGTTTACCCACACTCTTGAAAATTCGATCAGTGAAAGTTCCCGGTACGAAAGTTCGCCGTCCACAAAAAAACTTCTCTGAATGGAGGAACCGTTTCCCGCTACCGGATAGTAGGAAATACCAAACTCATACATGCCTTCCTCCGCAATGTCCACCTCATAGGTAAGCATCCCACTCTCTTCCGTGTAGACAGAGGTTCCTTCCATCCCCTCATAATCGGTAAGAACTTCCGGCTCCATGCCCTCACATGTCACATAATCGGCTCCGTTGATCTCATAAGACGTCTCCGGTCTTTTTACATTTTCAAGTCCCTCTTTATAGGCTTCATACCCCTGATATTCTGCCGTATAATTGAGCACTTTTTTATAATCCTCATACGTCTTTGCCTTTGTCTCTGCGTGAATCGTCACACTCTGCCCCACGCAAAGCCCTCCGGATGTCAAAACCATCACTGCCGCCAGTGCACCCGAAAACCCCTGTTTCAAAAATCCCATTCTCACGGCTATCCCCCTCTTAATTTATAACAATATTTCTTCCCCTCAAACCCTTCCAGCTAATTTTATTAGTCCTATTAACTTTTAAGTTATCGTTAACTTAATTTTAATTATATATATTGCATTATTATATGTCAATATTTGTGATTATTTTTGTGTAATATGCACATTTTTCTTTTCTGCTTTTTGTAGAAGATATTTTATTGGATTTTCACACTTTGTTCACATTTACTTAATTTTTTATTTTTTAAGTTATTTTCGTGCCGCTTTTCGTTCAATATCCACAGAAACCGTTGTGTGGTAAATAAGTACTATTTTATATTTTTTCTCTTATTTCCGCGTCATATTGCGTGTTGTCTGATAACTTTAGGTAAAAAAATTTTTGTTTACCACATGTACTTTTTTCATTTGTCGACGCAGATTTCATTATAGCAGTTGTCATTTTCCGGATATACGGTAATTTTCAGACTTTATTCGCATGTATTTTTGTGAATTTGCGTTTTTTGACATGAATCCCAAAAAAAGCATGCCGCTTCTAAATTTATATAGAACCGCATGCTTTTTGCTTGCAACTATAAGTCTTTTCATTTACATTTTTCTTTATTGAAATCAAAGAGCCGGTTTCGAGATAACTATATTTCCCATCCAAAACAAGATGCTTTATTGCCTGCCTTGCTTTAGGAAAAAGTTGTACTTCATCAAAAATGATCAATGACTCATGTTCATATAATGTCACTCCGGTTTCCGCCTGAAGTCTCAAAAAAACATATTCAAATTTCCTATATCATCAAAACATTCCAGAATATTACTTGTTGTTTTGGAAAAATCAATTAAAATATAGGATCTATATTCATTTTTTGCAAAGGTCTCCGCCATAGTCGACTTGCCAACTCGCCTTGCGCCTTCCAACAATACCGCATATTTTTCTGAATATAACCTTTTCCATTCCAATAATTTATCGTATGCTTTTCTTTTAAAATACATAATTACCTCCACCAATATAAGTATGTTATATCACAAAATATACATTCCTTCAATTTATATATTTTATATTATGTGCGTTTCTTCAATATTTATTACAGTGGTTTTGTGCTTATATTCAAAAAGTTCTGTGATTGCGGTAAATAATTTTTTTCTTTCTCGTCGAATTCTTTTTTCCATGCAAAAATAATTGTTGTATCATCACTATAAACTTGAATTTGGCATTCGCTGGCTGCTTGGACGGCTGGGTATATGCCCAAATGCTTATTACAACTACCGGAAACACCGGAAGGCGGATTATTATACCCTTAAAGCCGAAGTCCAAGCACAGATTCAAGAAATATATCATTCGCACAATGTAGTTGACGGCTATCGGAGTATGAAAGTCTATCTGGAGCGTAAAGGTTATTCTTACAGTAATACCACCGTTCATAAATATATGAACACAGAGCTTGGTCTCCGTTCGGTTGTTCATCCAAAAAAGCCGGGATATGAGCATGGAAAACCGCATAAGGTATTCGATAATAAGCTGAAGCAAAATTTCACAGCAGATGAAATCAATCGAAAGTGGTGCAAGGATTTTACCTATCTGTTCCTTACAAATCATGCAAATCTATAACTGCACTATTATAGATTTGCATGACCGGAGTGTGATTGCCAGCATAACAGATCGTAACATTACCAGTGATCTTGCGATCCGGACGCTCCGAAAAGCGCTGGAATCGCAGCCAACAGTCAAAAATGGTCTTATCTTACATTCTGACCAAGGCTCACAGTAAACGTCCAAAGCATTTACCGAATTCTGCGAATCGGTAAATGTGACACAGAGCATGAGCAAAGCAGGATATCCGTACGACAATGCACCGATGGAGCGTTACTTCAATACCTTGAAGAATGAATGCACAAATTTGTATGAGTTTACAACAGAGGAAACACTTTATCAAAAGGTAGAAGAATTTGCATACGTTGATTATAATTATGTTCGTCCACACAGTTATAATGGTTATCGAACCCCATATGAAGCAAGGACGGCAGCATAAATTGATAAGCGCTATTTTTTAGCCACAAGTGTTACAAAAAAGCTTGACCACAACACTATTTTGTAATATGTTTAATTTTTTCACTCATATACTTTCATCTTTCCATAATTTGGTTAGGAATAGCTAACTTAATTGTAACACATCTCACTATAATAAACAATTTCATGTAAAAAATCCTGTTAAAAAATTTACTACTATACTATCCAAAAATTCCCTGAATAGCATCAGATACATTCATCATTTCTGAAACAGGTAACCTATCCACTTTCTTATATCCGCGAATTGATAAATTCAATAATGCCAGTTTTTCACATTGTATATAACCTTCATTTTCTTCCGTGACCAAATTCAAGCCAATTGGAATCTATCGCTTTGTCCCATCCTCATTGAAATTATTTTTTAATGCCTTTTCCGTTAGAAAAATAGACCCAATCAAAAACACCAGTTGTATTACAATGATAATAATACTCAAAATTCCCATTGTATCGTCACTTGCTCCATAAAAAGGAATATGTATAAGCATTGTAGGTCCCAACAGACCAATACCGACTTTCCACCAAAGTTTTCCTGCATGGTCATGTGCAAATCTCCAGGTATCCATATTTATCATTGACATCTTAGTTTGGTATCCCACAACTCCATTGATCTTCTTTGGACAATGTTTCCACATCATTCTGCCCGTAATTATCATAATCGCTGGAATAATACAATCGCATATCAAAATAAACCACCAGAACCACATATTGCCACCTCCCACAACTGGAAATTATAAATCAAATGAAAATACGTTTGGGACAACATCATTTCCAAATGTCTTTACTGCCATCCGATACATAGCTTTTGCATGAATCCTGTCATGCCAAATAAATCTCCTCAGCACCTCCCGCAATGACCATTCTTCATCATAGCTTCCAAGATAAACTTTATTCTCCAAAAATTCCGGCCGATGCTCTAACAGTTCAAATCCTCGTTTCCTGCATTCTTCGATAGTTCCGTTATTATCTGCCTGAACACCAATTTCTCCAAAATAGTAAGCATTCACATTCTTCGTATGCTCATACATTTCATATGCTGAGCGTGGAATCTCACCGTAAAAGGTTTGTCTGACCGGTAAAACACTTTTATCTTTATCCGGTACCGCTTCGTACATCGTCAGGAAATCCCGTGCAGATTTCAGGGCAAGTGATTTTAATTCTTCATATTCCGCCATGCTTAATGGCTTTTTCTCCTCGTCAAAAAGCACATCTGAGTCTGCATCAGAAATGGTAAGTGTTGACACTTTTTCTTGAATGATCTCAGGTTCCGGAACATCCCAAGTTAAAGCTCCTTTCCACTTCAGGTAAGCTGAAATTTCAGACGACATCTTCCCAATAGCTTCACACTTAGATTTACCTCTTGTAAATGCACCAATGAAATTGGACGCATACAGAATACTGTCATCGCCATTATGTTCCCAAACACACTTCACTTTCATAAAAGAATTTTCCTCCCAAACACCGATTTACTTAAATGCAGTATACCACATGGTCAGCGTCAATGATACTATTATTCTCTTTTATAAAATAAAGAGGAAAACGTTCCAAAACCACTTGACATAGTTTTCAAAACCGCTTACACTGTATACTATAACTATTTAACAGGATTGGAGAACATCATGTTTCAGATTATCGTTGACTCTGCGGCAAATATTCCCGCAGAACTTGTAAAAAAATATAAGATCAAAGTTCTTTCTTTTATCAACTTTGTAAATGGAAAAGAAGTCACCTGTTTTGATCCGGAATTATCCCCGGAAGAGGAACGTCAGAAAGGTCATGAATATTACGATGCCGTACGCCAAGGTGCAGATGTAAAGACCGGTCTGATCAGCACTGCCATATTTGAAGATGCATTCCGCAGTGCCATGGAAAATAACGAAGATGTGCTGTATTTCTCGCTTAGCAAAAATATCAGCGGAAATTTCAACTCCGCAAGACTCGCCGCAGAAGATCTGATGCATGATCCGGTAAACGGCAGAAAAATCCGTCTGATCGATTCACTCAATGCTTCTTTAGCACAGGGAATTTTAGCGATCTACGCAAGTGAAATGCGTGATAAAGGTATGGAGATTGATGAAGTAGCAGATATCTTAGAAACGTACCCTGCAAAGATGAACGGTGTATTTACCGTCGGTGATTTAAAATATCTTTCCAGAACCGGACGTTTGAGCGGCGCAACTGCTCTCGTCGGCAACCTTTTGAGTATCAAACCGATCCTGCGCGGAAACAAAGACGGTTTTATTGTCCAGTACAAGAAATGCCGCGGAAGAAAAGCTGCGTTGAACGAGCTCGTCTCTCTCGTCTGTGACAATATCACAGAACCGGAAAAACAGATCATCGGAATTGCACATGCCGATGCCTACGAAGACTCGCTCTATGTCATGGATAAAATTCAGGGAAAAATCTCTGTGCGGGAATTTATCAATACTTCTTACGATTTCTGTACCGGAAGCCATGTGGGTCCGGATACCATCGCCTTGTTCTTTATGGCAAAAGACAGAGAATTAGGGGCAGGAAAATAAGCCTGCCCTGACCAGCAATTATTCTCTATTTCATTTTTCACTACAGCGCCCTTTCCATGCACACAAACCGCATATCATAAAGACTACATTCCCCCACTTTCTCATATCCCAGATGCATATAAGCACGCATTGCCACCTCATGCCCTTCATGCACCAAAATATGAACAGATCTCTTTCCCTGTTTCCTCAGGACATTCATGGCATACGCCATCATCATCCTTGCCAGTTTTTTATTCTGATACTCTTTCCGGATACAGAGCCTTGCCAGTTCGGCACCCGGAAGCAACGTCTGATTCCAGCATTTTAAGCTGTCCACTGCCTCGTCTGCATCTATGGAGATCGACGCCAGCAGTTCCCCGTCTTCATTTTCCATCACAAAAAGCGCATTTCTGGAAAGATCGGATTCTATTGTGTCAATTCCAGGATAGTACTCATTCCAGCCTGCCGCTCCGCCGATCATGGAATGGTACAATTCTAAGATTTTCCCGGTATCTTCTTTTACAGCGGGGCGGATATAGCGCAAAAATGTGTAATCCGGAATTTTCAATGAATCCGCTGCCTGTGCAAAATATTTTTCTTCGATATGCGGCCAGCGCTTTGCTCCCATATCATTTTCTTCCTGCAGTTTCGCTGCCAGATTAACAAGTTCCGGTGTCAGATCTGTTCCAGTCAGTAAAATGTGCAGATTGTTATTTAAAAACCATGGCGCCATATCATAAAGTCCCGATGTAAAAATATCCAGTATCACCTGATTGCTATCGTAAGGGATCCGCAAAAATTCCGGTTTCCATTCATTTTGACCGGACTCTAAGATGATGGCATGCGCGTATCCCGGATCTCCGATCGCAATTCCACAGGAACCGGTATTCATATAGGTTTTTCCCTGATATCTGCTGATACCCGGAAAATGTGTATGGGCTGCAAGCAGATAGTCAGTATCGATCTCTTCTAATACCTCTTTTGTGCGGTCACTGTCAAGCTGGAGCAGTTCTCTTGTATTGACCGGAGAACCGTGACAGCAGGTAAACGCCGGATATCCTTCCTTTTCATAACGAAACGTGATCGGAAGGCTCTCAAAAAAATCCAGATCTCTTTCCGTGAGCTGCCTGTAAGTATACAAAAGATTGCCGCTGGCGGAATTGGCAAGCCAGAATTTTTCTTCTTCCTCCTTCTCCCGGATCTTACGCTGTTCTATCATATATTCTTCCCGGTTTCCGCGCAGCACATGACATGGGAACTGTTCCATTAATTCATAGAGAAGTTCCATCGTCTGCCTTGCACCGGCGGTATCCGAAATAAAATCTCCCAGAAGCAGAAATTCCTCACATCCGGCATTTACCATATAGTCCACACATGCCCGGAATGCGGTCTGGTTGCTGTGAATATCTGCAATTACTCCAACTTTCATTCCAAAGTATCTTTCCTTTCATTTAACCGCCATTCTTACATGTGAAAATTTAATTTTTCACACTACGGTCTGTCTAAACATTTTCTTCCTTGCAGACATCGACCCAGCCTTTTGCCCCGGCGATCTGCTCAAGTTCCGGGATCGTGAGTTTCACTGCACTGTGGTCATTTCCCGCTGCCGGATATACGATAGTAAATTTTTTCAGACTTTCGTCGAGATACACTTCCACACCATCGTTGATTCCAAACGGGCATACCCCGCCCGGCGCATGACCGATCACTTCCTCAACCGCATCAGCCGGAATCATCTTCGCTTTCATATGAAATGTATCCTTGTATTTGCGGTTATCGACTTTCGCCGTTCCTTCCGTCAGAATCAGCACCGCCTGCTCTCCCTGTAAAAAAGACATCGTCTTTGCGATCATGCCCGGCTCCACCCCAAGTGCTTCCGCCGCCATCGCAACGGTTGCCGTGGAATCAGCCAGCTCGATCACATGATCCAAAAATCCTTTATTCTCCAAATATGCTTTCGCTTTTTCTAATGACATATGAATCCTCTTTTCTGTGTAACCTGCAGGCTCAGATATTGTAATCTATAAAGAACCCTTTTGCTGTTTTCAAATCTCATAGTCCATGCAGGATCTCACCGCTGTGTAAGGTCTGACTTTACTGTCTGCGACTGCCACATGTTTCGGATGTGTACTGTAAGTTTTTAATGCTTCCGCACTCTCAAATGTGGAATCTAGCATGACATCCACGGTTGAACTCGGCAGACAGTCGATGCGCACTTTGATTTCTGTCATTCCCGGGATCTGACCGGCAAGACCTTCTAATCCTTCCTTGATCCCTGCTTTGATCTGTTTTTTCTCCTCCTCTGAAAATTCCTCTTTCAGTTTCCATAAAATAATATGTTTTACCATTTTGTTTTTCCTTTCTTCAGGCGTTATAGACCTGATACCACTATTTTAATCCTCTTATTTATTTTTGCAATTACGGATCATCCTTCGTACCCGCAAAACTCAAATTTCCTCTTTGCCGCCGTTTTTTGTCCGGATCACAAAGAGAACCACACAAAGAAGCACGATGCAGATTGGAAGTGTCAGCCATACAATGGCGTCAAGTCCCACTGCCTTAAAAATACCGATCAGAAGATATCCAACCATACATACACTTCCCACAACAAGCACATACGGAAGCTGTGTCACCACATGGTTGACGTGTTCACAGTGACCGCCGGCAGATGCCATGATCGTCGTGTCGGAGATCGGTGAACAGTGGTCTCCGCAGACTGCACCCGCCAGACAGGATGCGATGGAGATAACCATCATCTGTCCTTCCGGGAATACCCCGATCACGATCGGGATCAGAATGCTGAATGTTCCCCAGGATGTTCCGGTTGCAAATGCCAGAAACGCAGCAACCAGGAAAATGATCATCGGAAGAAATCCCTGCATCGCAGATGCAGAATTTGCCACAAGATCTGCCACAAAATATTTTGCACCGAGCAGGTTTGTCATGCCTGATAACGTCCACGCCATCGTAAGGATCAGAATCGGCGCGATCATGGACTGGAATCCCTCCGGGATACATTTTGCAAACTCTTCAAAGGACAGCACATCACGCATCATATAATAGATAAATGTAAATACCAGCGTGACCGCACCGCCAAGCACCAGTCCCACCGATGCATCCGAAGCTGCAAACGCATCGACAAAGGAAGCACCCTCAAAAAATCCACCGGTATAAACCATTGTCACAATACAGCTTGCGATGAGAACCGCAACCGGAAGAATCAGATCCAGCACATGTGCTTTCTCATTGATGACCTCTTCTTCATTTCCCTCATAAGGTCTTCCCGGCGTGGTAAACAGATCTCCTGCGATTGCATTCATCTCATGTTTTTTCATCGGTCCAAAGTCAACCCTGAGTACCGTCACAAGTAAAACCATGACCAGTGTCAGTATCGCATACAGGTTATACGGGATCGTCTGTAAAAATACAGCAAAACCGTTGATTCCGGAATCTTCCGGCACCGAGGATGTCACTGCCGCCGCCCACGAACTGATCGGCGCAATGATGCACACCGGAGCTGCAGTCGCATCAATGATATAGGATAATTTTGCACGGGATACTTTGTGCCGGTCTGTGACCGGACGCATCACACTTCCCACCGTAAGGCAGTTAAAATAATCATCTACAAAGATCAGCACTCCAAGGATCATGACGGAAATCTGCGCACCGATCCTTGTCTTAATATGCTTTGATGCCCATTTTCCAAACGCAGCAGAACCGCCCGCTTTGTTAAGCATCGAGACAAGAATTCCAAGCATGACTAAAAATACAAGGATACCCACATTCCAGGCGTCCGCAAGTTTATACACCATACCCCCGTCTTCCTGAAAGAAGATCGTGTTGATCATCAGTTCTAAATTAAAATTGGAATATAACAGTCCTCCGGTGATGATCCCGGCTAAAAGGGACGTATATACCTCTTTCGTGATGAGTGCCAGACCGATCGCAATGACCGGCGGCAGCAGCGCAAATACCGTCGCATATACACCGCACTGGTAATTTTCCGGATCTGTGATCACCCCGGATGTATTTGCCGTTACAAACAGTAATATCACGATCACTGCAAGAAAAATAAGCATTCCGATCTGTTTTCTTTTCATATGTTTCCTCCAAACATTACTGATTTTTTGTCTGTCAACAATCAATCAGAACTTTCCATATTTCTGTATTTCCATACGTTTTATAGTGTAGCGTTTCTTCTGCAATTTTTCAAACATTTTATGCATAATCATGCAATATTATAAAAGAGTATTACTGTTCACTCGTACCTCGTTCCAGTAACGGATTTTGCCGATGCTTCGCATTC
>OHGH01000421.1_pt1 | contig 23753 bp, 14 predicted proteins | sample 1567801 | NCBI WGS metagenome assembly OHGH01 (sample SAMEA3879519, study PRJEB24766) | human gut metagenome | biome: human-associated habitat; feature: feces | place: USA | collected 1985/1987
TCACCACCACGCAAAGGTATATCAAAGTCGTGGATGCCAACAAACGTGAAGCCAGCAAGAAAATCACCCTGACACGGCAAGACTGACAGCTGCTTTGTCCTCGATTTCTGCAGTCAGAGTATGATTTTTCACCCAAAATCATACTCTAACCGTTATTTTTTACAAATATTGAGCGATTCGTCATCACTAATTATATATATCTGGAATATAGCACATAACTTTGCCATATAACCATTTCAAATACTTGCAGCAGATGACAAATAATACTCAAATTCGGACCAAGAGGATAAGTTTTATTCTTGCATTATTGGTAATTGCCTATGTGGCAGTAGACACTTACCTATTCACTTATCACCAAATCAATACCACAACAATAACAACTCCAGTTATAATAGGCCTTGTGGTTACAATTATATTGTGCGGTCTCCTGCAACGATTTTTCTACACTTGGCTAACGAAGAATCCTATCAACTTCTCTTTGGGCGAGCTATTTACGCCTATTGTAGAATCAGAGAACGCCATAGAATCTATGGATGCTACTGAAATACTGCCCATCGAGCAACCGATGGGTTTGGCTGAACAGGAGTGTCCTCCGTCCCAACAGTCAAATCAAAATACTGTAAACTCTGATTGTCCGCAAGATTCTCATTTGAATAAATATGATTCCATATTGGTGGAACTCAAAAAGAAAGAGATTGAAAGGCAAGCGGAAATTATGGATGCGATTCGGGAATATGTAACCGTCAAGACTGCCCCCTATCTCTCCAAAGAGGATATTGCCACCCTCATTTCCAATATAGAGTATATGGCTTACGATCAACCTGAGTCATATAAACCGATTCGTTCCAATATAGACAATCCGCTGAGGTCGCCGGGACTTCGCCATTTGGCATGGAATGTCGGTGAACGCTTGGGAGTGCCCTTAGCGAAAAGAGCCGTTTTTATCAAGAAATCATTTCCATACGAACTTGCAAACGCAACCCTTGAATATCTTAAACTTAATTTACGGGATAATGTTCCAAGCCAGATTCCCATTGATGTACCAGATAAAGGCGACTATCGCTTCCATTTAGATGCAGATAATGATGACTCGCAATAAAAAAAGTTTGCAGACGAAATAATTAATCCGGTCTGTATTGTTCTGCAAGGTTTCATTGAGTTGGTTCGCAGCATGTTGAACAATTAAAAGAGTTACAATATGGAAAAAGACCAACTGACATTCAACGACCTGCCGACTGTGGTAGGCGAACTATGCGACAGAATCGCAAGTATGGAAAACCTGCTTACGGAGAAACTTTCCAAGCAGTACGAAACCAAAGAGAACACGCACGTCCCCATGACCGTACAGGAGGCTTGCAACTATCTTAAAATGCCGTTGTCGACCTTTTATTACAAGGTCAAGAAAGACGATATTCCGGTTATAAAACAGGGAAAGCATCTCTACATCTATCGTGACGAACTGGATAGATGGCTGGAATCTTCCCGGAAGAATCCGGCTCCGCAAAGTTTCGAGGACGAGAATGAGTCCTTGCTCGCCTCCCATCGCCGTAAACCGAACCCTAAAAACTGGTAGCGATGGAAAAGACAGACACTATTATTCTTTCTCCTGAAGAATTGGCCGCTTACATGGCGGAGTCTACAATAAGCGTAACGAGTACATACGAACACTCCCCGGTGGTTCTGATGGTGGACGATACCATTATCGGAACATTGGGAAACTTCAGTGCTTCCATCGGAAAAGCCAAAAGCAAGAAAACTTTCAACGTTTCAGCCATTGTCGCATCGGCATTGAATAACAGCACCGTACTTCATTACCGGTCTACATTTCCCGAAAATAAGCGGAAAATTCTATACATAGACACAGAGCAGGGGCGGTATCATTGCCAACAGGTATTGAAACGCATATTACGTTTGGCCGACTTGCCGGAATACAAGAATCCGGATAATCTGATTATGCTGGCTCTGCGCAAGTTTTCCCCTAAACTACGTCTGGCGATAGTCGAACAGGCCATTGGCATAATACCGGATTTGGGATTGGTCATCATAGATGGCATTCGTGATTTCCTTTACGACATCAATTCCTCCAGCGAATCCACCGACATCATCTCCAAATTCATGCAGTGGACGGATGACAGGCAAATCCATATCCATACCGTCTTGCATCAGAACAAGAATGATGAACATGCCCGTGGTCACATCGGCACGGAACTAAACAATAAAGCGGAAACCATCATGCAGGTCGAAGTGGACAAAGAGGACAAAGCTGTAAGCGTGGTCGAAGCCGTCCATATCCGTGACCGTGAGTTTGAGCCTTTCGCCTTCCGCATAAACGAGGAAGCCATGCCCGAACCGGTAGAGTCCTATCTGCCCAAAGAGAAGAAGACCGGACGACCAACCAAAGGACCGTTCGATCCGGACAAGGAGATTCCAAAGAATGTACATCGTCCAGCATTGGATACCGTTTTTGCCAATGGCAACATCAGCAATTACGATGATTATATAGAACGCTTGAAAGAGGGTTACGGATTGCAGGGTATAAAACTCGGTTATAACAAGGCGGTAAAGGTCGCAACATTGCTCAGCGACGAACGAATGGTTATAAAAGAAGGGAAAGATTATGCCTTCAATCCAGAATACCATTATTGAGTTCAACTTTACTTTATTGTCGGGGCGTATACATAAGAATAAAGTAAAGTCGGCAGGAAGACATCATGTGAGATATTCATATTCTCCCCTCTTTTAGAGGCTCATTTCATTCTATGTTTCCTATCCGAGTGCCAGTTCACTATACGCATCCGATATGGCTTGCCGTGAAGCATCAACAGGTAACTGTTGCGAGATATGCCAAGGTATAACCTCACTGCGTTACGGTTGTACATTGGCGCTCTCGCCTGCTCAGTTCCCTCGCCGGTGCGGTACTCGCAAGCTCGCACCTATTCAACCATTATAAAACGATTCAAATGAAAGAAGATATTGAAAATACATCGGACTCCTCGAAAGAAACCAGAAGTGTCTTTATCGGAGCTAAAGTCACTCCTACTCAGAAGGAGCATATAAAATCACTGGCCGGGCAATGCAGCATGACCGTAAGTGACTACATATTATCACGTGCGTATAACTTCAAGCCCAAAGCAAGGCTTACGAAAGAAGAAGTTGCTCTGTTGCAGAATCTGGACGATTGTCGGTCAGACCTCATAAAATACACATCCGCCCTACACGGAATGTCCACAAAGCAGCGCATGGCAATGTTCAATCAGATTCCGTTCATGGTCGGCTGGCTCAAGGAACTTGGCAATGTGGCCGAAAATGTCTGCCAGTTCCTGAATGCAGTAAAAGAGAAGAATAAAATTCCGTCTAACCCAAAATCCGAAGAAGAATGATTGCGAAAGCCAAAGCCATATCGCACGGTATAAACGACATCCGTTACATTACCGGCGAATCACAGCACAAAAAACATCCGGAGAAGATTTATCGGGTATTGGACAACCTGTTGCCCTCAGAACCGGACGCTATGGGGATATGGAACTCCATGCAGTTGACCCTATCCCAGCATCGACCGATAAAGAACTCCGTTATCAGAATCGAGCTGAGTCCTTCGCCCGAACATACCCAGTTCTATGACATAGAGGACTGGCAAAAGCTCTGGCACGACTTTGCTGAGGAGTTCGACAAACAAGTGATTATCGGCAAGGACGGAAAAGTCCGTTCTTGCCAAACCAATTTGGCTAATAGCAAATACTCGGTTTGGCTGCATACGGAATCTAAAGGCGAAGTCCCCCATCTCCACGCTGCGATTTGCCGTTTGGATGAAAATGGCAATATCAACAATGACCACAACATTCATCTTCGAGCACAACGTGCAGCCGAGCGAGTGGCAAAGAAACGTGGCTGGACGACTGCAGCACAAATCCGAAATCTCAACATTCCACAAGTAAATCGGGACTGCATGGAGGTGCTGAAAGCAATGCCATTGTGGTCATGGAATGAGTACAAGAATGCTCTTACCCTGAAAGGCTACGTCGTGTATGAACGAGAGGATAAGAAAGGAGTTCTCCGTGGATATGCGCTCATGCATGGGAATACCAAATACAAGGCTTCCGAATTGGGAGTCGGCAGAAACCTGATGGTCTCGAAACTTCCTGCGACATGGAAGAAACTGCACCATCAGCCAGCTACCGTCATTAGAAATAATACTCCCCAAACCGTTCAACAGGCAGCGATACATAAGGTTGCTCCTATTGACTATACCCAATATCTCACAGATTGTCAGGATATGATTTCCTATACCCTCAGTCATGAAGGAAAGGATTACAAATTCTATATCCCGGAAAAAGTACTTGACTGTTTCAATGACGAGTTTGATTACAGGTTTATTGCCAACTGTCAAGAACTTACCGATATGGCTGTAGCTATATTTGTCGGACTGCTTGATACGCCAAATGTAGCGACTGGAGGTAGTGGCGGAGGTTCGCAAAGCGATCTTCCGTGGAGAGACAAGGACGAAGACGATTTACAATGGGCTCGCAGATGCGCTCGTGCTGCCAGCCGCTTAATAGGAAAAAAGCCGAAAACAAGATTAAAACGCTAAGCCCATGAAAAAGAAATTTGATTTTTCCGCAGAAATGAGTGAAGTGGAATCCATAAAAACCACTCCCAAGAATGAATATCTGGAAGAAGAAAAACGACTACTCGATGTAAATGCCAAGGAACTTGCCAGCCTGAATAACAATGTATATAAGCTGAGAACAGAAGTTGAAAATCTGTCCGATTCTATACGTGAGTGCAAACCTATTATTTCTGAAGAAATGCATAAGTTGGCAGTTGAATTTGGAGCAACACTTCTCTGCAATTTTCTTGGTCAGATTGAGAGCAAATGCAAGGAAGCCGAGCGAAGAATGAAGAAAGCCGACAATGCCATCCATATCCCGGCTATCGCATTCTACATCACAATTATAATACTGGTTGCCCTCTCTTCTTTTTTCGCCAGCATCATAATAGCAAATGTCGAGATTTTACACTCGGCATTGATTTGGAAGGCTGCTTTATGGACTATTCTGATTGCTACGGCTGGAATTACCATAATGATACTTCTTTCGAAAGTATTGAACAAGCCCAAATAGCAGATTACTACAAAGCGACGAGTCTTAAACCTGAAAATCAGGATTGAAACTCGTTGCTTTTTACTCTATATCATTCAATCAATATCCAAAGGGGGAGAATTACCATCGCTGAATCGGTCAAAGTCGGATTGAAACAGTTGGTCTTGAATAACCCTGTACTTTTCAAACTCTGTTTCTGCGAACTCTTTGGCAAATTCGGCTGACACGTTTCCGTTATCTTGTAATATCGGGAGGTCTGCCACATCAATGAATTTGTCAATACGCTTTGCCCAATCTTCCATTGTCATTGGAATGTGACGTTTAGCCATATTTTCTGCCATATCAAGAAACGCATTCACAATCCTGCCCATTGCTTCCAATTCGTTTTCTCGCAAATAGTTTTTGGCAATGGACACATCCGTTTTTACTATCTTCCCCTGCGGACCTTTCTCCCATGTAGTCAGTCCCATGTGTTCTCGTTCCGCATTGGCTCTATCAACAATCAGCTCGGCAGCCGTATGACCGTGCACCGCATAATGCATCTTGTTCTGAACCTTTTTGAAAAATGCACGCGTAGTTGGTGCATTGACATTATAATCAATACTGGTGGCATATATATCAGTGAGTTTCTGATAAAAGGGTCGTTCACTCAACCTTATCTCCCTAATTTCGGCAAGCAAATGTTCAAAATAATCCTCTCCGATAAACGAGCCATTCTCCATTCGTTTCTTGTCTATCACATATCCACGAATAGCAAACTGGCGAAGCACATATGTACACCATTGCCGGAACTGTGTAGCACGAGTACTATTAACCCGATAGCCAACACTAATGATAGCATCAAGATTATAGAATTTCAACTTACGATTTACTTGACGTTCACCTTCCACTTGAACAACCGAGAAATACTCGGTTGTTACCACTTGTACCAACTCTCCACTTTCATATATATTTTTCAAGTGAAGTCCGACATTATCTGTGGAGCAGTCAAATAATTGCGCCATAGCTTTCTGTGTACACCAGATAGTTTCATTTTGATACATTACCTGCACTCCATTTTCTTTTCCCTCAATTTGAAAAATCAGGAACTCTGCTGTACTATTTCGTATTTCTATATTTTTTGCCATAGCTCTCTTATTCTTTTAAGGTGACCTTTATTCCGAGATGTAAAACTTCAGAAACATTCTCGATAAAAGCCTTTTTCATACGATTGTTGCTATGGGTAATCAATAACCATCCTCCACCCAATTCTTTCTGACTTTTACCGTACTTTGCATCCCTTCGGTTTGAAATTACGGGTACTTTGCAGAATTTGAGATTATACTCTTCCACCACCTTGCGAACCTCAGCCACTCCTATTTTTTTGACAACATTTATAAGTGTTTCAACAGCAGTTTTCTCCGCTATTATAGTTCCGTCTGGAAAAACAACCGTCATATCTCTTGTCGGACCTCTTTCTATCTTTTCATCCAGACGAGAACCATTATTCCGATGTGTTACCTCCGGATCGAGCACCATCTCCTTGGCATCCGTCAACTCCGCTGCAAAGTTACGCTTACGGCTAAGATGAACGCTCAAGGGCTGTTCCGGCACATAATCCACAACTAAAACAAGTTCACGCTTTACAGGTTGCAAAGCCGGCTCTATTGTTTTGCTCAACACCGGAAGAATCTCTTTCTTGATAATTTCTTCTTCTAACTCATTTGCCTCTTGAATAAGATCTTCATTAATAGACAAACCTAATTCCTTTAGGTTTTCCATTGTCTGATATAGTTTGCTTAATCTGCTCATAACTTTGATTTTTAACTACTGATTAAAATGATTTTCTTTATCGTTTCCACATTCACCGTTTCTGTAGTGGAAATACGATGCGGACAAAGACCAAACTTTCTGAGCAATCGGTCTTTGAGGGCATCCCGTGATTGCTGTACATCGCTTTTCTGGTGAAAATTCCAACCATCAACTTCAATCGTTTGGAGTGGTTGTTTGGTGAGCGAATTGTAGATAAGGAAATCCACATGAGAAAACGGACTTTCTGCGAAAGCCTTTTCTTCTTCACTAAGCAAACTCCAATCGCCAATTAGTCGAGAGAGTGGATAATGACATAATACTTCCGCATTAATCAAGTTCAAATCTGCAATAGCTTTTACCAAAACCTCATAAACGAGGTTTTCAGATAGATGGTTCGATACCGAAGGATGGGTGGCTTCATGCGCCAAACGCTCTGCGGTGTATTGCTTATAAAGCAAATCAAACACAGAGTGGAGCTTGCTTTCTTTGACCTCAAAATTGTTATATTGTATATAGGTTATCAGTTGGGCAAGATTCGACTCTTTAGGCAGTTCATTGCCATTGGTCACGATGCACAAATGAGCCTTGGCGCGTGATATGGCAACATTGAGCAAGTTGGCATCATCAGAAAACTCCGTTGGCTCGTTGTCTACTGTACTTATGATGATGGTATCGCATTCTCGACCTTGATATTTATGTACCGTACTTGCAATAGTACGTCCTAATGCCTTGTTTGTTTCTTCCGCTTGGTTTCGATAGGGAGTAATGATGCCCACGCTATCCATATCCTTATATTTTGGCATTACTTCCTGTGTGATGACATCAATCTCTCGCTGATTGAAATGCTCTCTCGCATGATTGCCTTTAGCTGTACGGACTACTTGCAACACATTCTCTTCACCGTTATCGTTGGTCATAGCCACCAGTTCACCGTTATAAAAGCGTTGATTGCAGAATTCGATAATCTTGGGATGGCAACGATAGTGCTCACGCAACAACGTGACAGGGGCTTCCGTGAATACCTCCACACATGATTGCAGAAAGCTATGTGTCACGGCGTTGTATCTGTCATCTACACTATAGGTTGTCTGAATGGCATTTAATGCAAGTGCTTCTTCACGGTTCACTACATTAGGTAACTGCTTGTCGTCACCAACAATCACGGCATTCATCGCACACGAGAGTGCCAATGCTCCGGTCTTAATGTCCACTTGCGACGTTTCATCCATGATTACATAATCGAATACCATATCCTTGCTGATGCAGCTCTTGGCGGAATAGGTAGTACTGAGTATGATAGGATATTCTTTCAAGAACTCCTCGGTTCTTGGTTTTATGTCTCTAAGAGAGAATCTTTTTCTTTTGCCGGTTCCATATCGTTTGGCAATCTTATCCTTCAACATTTGCAAGGAAGAGGAACGCAGATCTTTTACAGACCGGTTAATATCAATGGATTTAAGCGTATGGGCGATGGTACTCAATTCTTGCTCGATTTCAGCCTTATGAGAAAAATAGTAGGCTTCTTCCAATCCTGCTATCACTTCTGTAACTTTACCGTTAAGGAACAAGAATGTCTTCATTCCCATAGCAAATGACCACTTCAGACGGAACCAGAAACCGGGCTTATGCTCTTTCTCTACCATCATTCGGTAAAGATTGAGTAGAGTCATCAGTTTGGAAGAAGGTTTACCATGAAGCCATTTGTTATCAGTATTGTTTGTTCCTAATAGCGCATTATATTTGCTCTCTTTCAGCAACGCATCATATTCCGTCTTTAGTTGAGCTTGACGTAACTGTCCGTCAGATCCTTTAGAAACGCTTTGGAGAGAATCATTCGCCAACTGATATATTGTTGATTTGTCCTCAATATTCCAATCTGTCATATCAGGATAACCTACTTGATTGGCAATAAACACCTCTTTATTTTTCGTACGACCGAGTTTGGCTACTATAAAACCAAGTCCTTCGCTCTCCAATTTTTCTGCTACATTCTCTACGGCAGAATTGTTGTTAGACACAACAAGCACTGTTTTTCCTAGCACAAGCAAATTGGCTATGATGTTGAGAATCGTTTGCGTTTTACCTGTTCCCGGAGGTCCTTGTATGATGCTTACTTGATGCGTCAATGCCTTCTCCACCGCAGACTTTTGGCTGGCACTGCATCCGAAAGGATAATAAACCTGCTTTGGCAAGCGATATGTTGCTAATTTTGACTTGTCACCAAGATATTGAGCCAAAGGAACATTGTCGCGCATTGTATCTACCAATTCATACTGCTTGGATAAGATATTATCTTCATCCTCTGTCATCAGACCTGTTTCAGCAGCCAATTTACGAAGATATTCCCAAGTAGATCCACCATTTTTGTCAATGGGAGTACGAGTGATATAGACATCATTTCCCTCAAAGTTCTCATAGTAACCATTGGGATAGGTCACTCGATAGAATGTATGACGAGTGTCAGAAAACCGCAATACTTCTGCCACATTGTTGATGTGCTTATTCTTGATATACAATCCTTTTTCGCTGAAATCTATGGTCTCTGGATCGGTAAAATATAACAGACGGGCTTTGTTGTAATTGAACACACGAGTAGATGACGAGAACCGAACAGCCCAAAGACCGTTCTTGTTCTCGCTGATAGAGGAAACTTGCTCGGTGATAAACATACACTTATCGCCACATCTCTCTAAATCTACTATCATGTATAACTGCGAATCCATAGCAAAAGTGCCAAATTTTTATTTCTTATCTTTTATAAGTTTCCAATATTTTGCCAGCATCCAAATTTCTGAAGATTCGTTACCATTAGCTTCAGCTAACTGCTTGATTTTCCTCTTAAAATCATCAGTTTTTTTGAATGAAAGCATCTGTCTGTTTTTATTAAGGATACTAATTATTGCATCATCTTCTAACACCTCTGTAACTAAAAACTTGAACAAGTAATCCTGATAAGTCTCCAAGTCATTCCCTACATATTGGAAAATCCAAGGGGCTAATGCAATTACCTTTCCTTTGGTTGACTGATTTGTGTTGAATTTATTTAGGGTATCTATAAAGAAATTTTTCACGTCACAGCCTTGTACGTTACATATAGACAATAACTTACCAACAATGTCTTGGTTTGCAATGGCAGTATTATTAGTTACACAACTATTTATCTGCTCTTTTATCGCATCAAACAAGTTTTGATTAATTTCTGGATGATACATGACATAATAATCGGCTAAAGTGTGCGAGTTTTTCAAGTCATCACACCAAACCTCTTGCGATTTGCTTTGCAAGGTTGAATTTAGAGCATTTAATACTGCAACTGATAAATCATTTTTTACATTAAGGCAGTCTTTTATTAGTTCAGGAGAGAAAACATCTTCACCTTTATAGTGAGTAGACCATCCAGCAAGTTTAGTCAACAAAGCCTTGGCTTCAAGTGAATAATGAGCTTTTATAGATGTATAATTTTTCAAGCAATTTGTGATTGATGCTCTACTATGAGCATTATAGCTATTGGTCAAATGTCTTACAACACTATTTGTTAGTTTACTATCATATGAACTATAACTTACTAATAGATCACCATAATTGATATACCATTTAATGGTGTTTGAGATAGAAATAATATCTTGGTCAGAGGGTGAAGATAGCATTGTAGAATATGGGCTGTATCCTCTATACTGGTACGAACCGCATTTGGACATACCAATGCATATTAAATCATAGAATATTGGATTCTTACTATCGATGCTACCCAATATATTATAGATAGCCGAGTCGGCCATTATAGAATCTGCATTATCTATATAGGATCGAATCTCTTTCAGGCGTTCAATACATACTCTAACATCATCTACGTTGTTCCCAGAGGATTTTAGATTTTCGAGCAGTTTTTTCTCAAAGCGATTCAATTTATATTCATCAGCTAATGTCTTATTGATAAATATGGATTTCCAATCCGAAATGCTTAAATCAGAAAGGTATTCGTCTAAATCTTCTTCAGGACAATAATATCCATAGTCATTGTATGAATCTTTCGTGATTTGAGTAAGTTTCACGAACAATGCAGGTGATATTTGCCATAAACATTCAAGGACACAATCTAAATGAAATGAGTCTACTTTCCGCAAGGCATCAATGCCTTGTATATAAGTCTGGCAATCAAAACTATCTTCCTTTATGCTTTGGTATTGTTTAATCAACATAGAAATATAGTTTTTCCTACCTGTTTGTGATATATGAGAAAGTAAGATTGAGTGGAAAGGTTTGTAACGTGTGAAGTCTGCTTTTAATGAGTGAATACGATGGTATAGACATTGCCAAATATAATCGAGAACGCCTTTCTCAATATTAGATAAATCAGCCTTTTCGAGTGCTATTGTCGCATTCTCAATGTTAGTGACATCTAGAATAGCTATTTCTGCAATACTCTTAAAGGTAGAGTTATCTTTGGCTAATTGGTTAATTGTCTCCACTTCATTATTATCGAGAGCTGTTTTCATCTGCCGAGTAAAAACAATATCCATTGATTTCTCTACAGGTAGCTGATAATGTATAGCCGACATAAATTTAGGCATATCGGTATCATTACTATAAAGGCAAGACAAATTCCCTAAAAATGAAGGAGACAAAAGTTCTATTGACGGTTTAGCTGAAATTTCATCCTTGCCAAAAATGTATAATGCTAAGTATCTATCAGGAATAGATAAATCAGAGTTAAACTTCAATGTAATTAGTTCGTTTATAAAAGCAATGATGTTGCGAGGTGTAATTTCTGGGGTCATAGCATCATATATTTGCGTAACCTCCTTATCTGGAGAAGCTTCTTTACCAAAGGCTTCTTTCCATTTTTGATAGAAAAATGCTTTCCAATCAGACATGATGGGAGGAGCTACACGATGTACCACACTAAATGTCTTGTTAATAAAGTCATTGCCGTAACAATGGCTATTATCGGTATTATCTTCCGATTTGAAGGCATTTATGATATGTGAGCGGTCAAATGGAACAATTATAACAAGATTATCAAAAGACTCTTCTGCAAAAAAAGAGTGTATAGCAGCCCAAAACTCTTGTACTTTAGCAATAGGAAGCCTATCCATGTTGTCAAAAACAAGGATTACTTTTTTGCTATCCCTGATACTCCCATCTAACTGATGCATCCATTCCTTAAATTGTGAAGATGAAGGTTCTTTTTCAGAAATCACTTCATAAGTTGATTCTTCAGAAATTTTACCCTTGTACACAAGAAATAATTCCTCAAAGTAAGACGAGAATGATGCGGTTCCAGTTATTCCATATTTTTTATCATCGCAATGCTTTTTATAAACAACATAAACGATACCAACAATGTAAGGTATCATAGACGTAAGAATCTTTCCCCAAACACATTTGTCTGGAACTAAAGAAACAAGCCAATTGATTAGTGGGGTTAATGCCACTAATAACATGCCGACTTTAATAGTTGTGCTAAGTCTAGGAACTTTTTTGTTATGAGTGCTTTTCTTTTTGGAAAGAAGTTCGTTAAGTTTTAGTTGCCAAGAGTTATCAAGACATTCATAGTCATTAATCAGAGATTTTGTTATTTCCTCTAATATGGTACGACGTTGTAAATCGGAACTGTGCCCCCAAGCATCATAGGTGATAAATGGAAACATTTGTTTCTTTTTATCACTTATCCCTGCATTGAGTTCATTAGAAATGAGCTTTACTAAATTTGATTTACCTGATCCCCATCCACCATCAATTCCAATCATTTGGCAATGGTTACCATTTTTAATCTGTTGAGCAATTCTTTTAGATATCGCTTCATGAGATTTACCTATAAATAGGTCTTCACCAACAGGTGTCGTTCTTAAATACGAAGGATGCTCTGTAATCATGTTCCTATTCAAAGAATTAAATACCATGTAGAGAGTGGCTCCTCTACATGGATGATTGTGTTATTTCGTTACCGCATTATACAAATCCTGATATGTTTTCACCACGCTATATACCACTTCGTCTGTACTGATGGCTGCAAAGTGACGACGGGCACATTCAATCTTGACATCTTCGGCTTTTCGCAGCTGGGATGCTTCGATGTCGTTGCCTTTGGTTTCTGCCACGAAGTAAACGTGTTTCACGCTACCTTCGCGGAAGGCAACTGCCCAGTCGGGGTTGTATTTACCCATGGGGGTATTGATATAGAAGCCTCCCGGCAGCTTGGTGTAAACCACTACATCGTCCTCTTTTTCCAATGATTCGGCAAATGACCTCTCTATGCCTTGGCTATCAACTACCACTAAATCATACAGCGATTTCTCGCTTTCGATAGCGTCCTTGCCCAATGTACCACGAAGTGTTGCTTCCTCAAAGATGTCGCTATCAAACGTATTGTTACGCTTCTCATAGCGGATATGCTGTATCAGGGAGATTGCCTTGCAATCGTTAATGATACGTCCTGCCTTGATGATAAACTCTTCGGGGTTGAGTTTGAACTGGTGAAACGTTGTGGGCTTAATACCTTGCAAAATAGCTACAATGGTTCTTCGTGTCAAACCGGTAGTTTGTACCAGTTCGCCTACGAGGTCGTATGTAACACCACTTCCAACAGCCTCCTTCACATGGATAGTCCTTACTTTGGCTGCCGACATAGCTGTGCCGGCTTCCAATTCCTCACGGTCGCGAATACCTCCCATACTACCGCTCTCTACCACGATGCGGATTTCCGTTACATTCAGATGTTTGTCCAGTTCATCAATTGCGTTCTTTATCAGCTTCGAGGTGTCGAAGTTTACATTGTAGTATGTGCGTGTGTTGATACGCTTCCATAGTTCCTGCCACTCCTTCTTGTGGAAGTTGTCGGCATTGAATTTTGCCTCTTTCTTTTCCCTTCCGTTTGTAGGTTTCACACTATCCGGGTCAAATACCTTATCCAGTTGCTTGATGATAAATGATTTCAGTTCGTTTGCCTCGACAAAATCAAGCTGTCCGGCTTTCTTCTCATCGAAGTACTTTTGAGTGAGTTTCCCCTTCTTGATATACCCTTGGGCTATCAGCTCTTCGTGAATATCTACTGCCTGTTGTGTAGAGATTTTTATTGTTGTTCCGTTTTCTGTTTGCGCTATTGCATCGGTAAACAGATTGGCTGTTACAATTACAGGACGAGTATCGCAAGCCTCGGCTATTTCGGTTTGCAATTTCTTAGCAAATTCGTCATAGCTTTCGCTGGCTATTACAGTTAGAATGTTGGTATTGAATACGGCATCACCCAGTACATCGGCATCTTGTCGTTCTCCTTTAGCATTGACACAAAGGCGCATACCGCGTCCCACTTCCTGACGTTTCTTTATCTCGTTGGCAGTATCTTTCAGCGTACAAATCTGGAACACGTTGGGATTGTCCCACCCCTCCTTCAAAGCAGAGTGAGAGAAGATGAAACGCACCGGGCACTCTTGGCTCAGCAAGCGCTCCTTATCTTTCATAATCAGATTGAAACCACGCTCTTCGTTTTCACCTTCCTTGTTTTTCGACTCCACTACAGTGCCTTTCTTATCTATAGAAAAATAGCCATCGTGAATGTTGTCGCACGCATTCTTTGGATCAGACAAGAAACGCATATATTCGCCATCGTTGAATGTAGGCATCATCTCTTGCAATGCTTGCAGGTATTCTTCTTCAAATATCTCGGCAAACTTTCCTTTTTTCACGCCCTCTTTATTGTAGATGCGATAATTATCTACATGATCGATAAAGAATAGGGATAGTACCTTGATATGTTTAGAGAACAATTGGCGTTCACGTTCCAGATGCGTCTTGATGGTTTCGCGTATCTGCATACGGCGCAACAGCTCTTCATTAACTTTACCTACAGATTCATTCTCTTGTAGTGTAACTCCATTCAAGAAATGGATGGTGCCGTTTAGTCCATCAATGCGTTCTATTATGTAGTTGTCTTCGTATTCGTGCAGACCTCCACTTTGTTCTTTTAAGTTGAAGCCTTCGTTCACCACGCGAATCACCTGACGAGTACCGCTGTTGGTTTTCATATCGAAGCCGATACGTGCTTGCGGATTGCCTTGACTGATTATGATTTTGTCTAAATAGACATAACCGTTTGTAGCTGTAGAACCCTCTTGACGCACACTTCTCACTTCCACTTTCTTCACCAATCGCTTGTTGTAGGCATCAATGGCATCCAAACGGAATACCATATTATAGATGTCGTCCTTGCGGTGAGTGGCACTATACAAAATCTTGAATAATGGGTTGAACTGCTGAATACCTTTTCGGGTAGCATTTCCTCTATCCGTACCCAACACGCTTTGTGGCTCATCAATTATCATGATGGGATTGGTCTTGGCAAGGATGTCGATGGGACGACGTGAGCCAAACTCGTCACGTCGGGAAAAGATGATACGAGCGGTAGCGTCTCCGCTTCGTCCTTCCTTGTTCTTCTCTTCGTTCATCGAGGCATTGAATGCTTGCGTGTTGATGACCATCACGTGAATACCGTTGTCTTGGGCAAAGCCGTCAATCTTGGAGAGTTGCTTGGAGTTATAGATGAAGTATTGCATTCGTTTGCCATACTCTCCGGCAAAGTGTTCAGCCATGCTTTCAAAGCTCTTGAACACACCCTCGCGGATGGCAATGCTTGGTACCACAATGATGAACTTGCTCCAGCCGTAGCGTTGGTTCAGTTCATACATCGTCTTGATATAGGTATATGTCTTACCTGTACCGGTTTCCATTTCCACGGTAAGGGTCATCCCTTCGCCTTGGATATGCTCGATTGGCTTCAAGCCTTGTGCCATTTGTATGGTGCGTATGTTCTCGCAAAGGCTCTCACGGTCAAGCACAATAGGGGCGTTGCCGAATCCTTCCACCTTAAAGTCAATGCGGTCTTTGCCTTGGTCTATCAAGAAGTTGCTCAGTCCGTCGCTCTTGGGTTGTCCTTGAAAAACATCCGTCACGCAACGTGTGGCTTCTGCCTGAAAGCGTTGGTGTTTGTATTTAATTTTCATTGCGCCCTCCTTCCTTACCTATATTACCAATCCGTTTGATGGAATCCAGATAATCCTGCTCCACATCGCTGATGGTACGCTGTTTGTATTTCCGGTATTCATTCGTGGCATGTTCCATTGCCTCCGTGTGCGACACCTTACCGGAATCCAATAACAGTTGTTCTCCCGACATGGTAAGAATCCTATCCAGATAATTTGCCCAATCGTTCATCGTCATGGGTTGCTCACGTTCTGCCTGACGCTCTGCAAAGTCCAAATATCCAGACACTAACTGTCCCATAGCACGAAGTTCCTTCTCATCCAAATAATTCTTGGCTGTACGAGCTTCTGACAGAGTAGGCTGATTCCCTTTGAATGTAAGCAGTCCCATAAAATCCTTTTCGGCATCGGCACGTTCCACAATCAGTTCGGCTGCCGTATGGCCGTGTATGGCATAGTGTATCTTGTTCTGCACTTTCTTGAAAAACTCTTGTGAAACAGAGGCTCTTGGGTCATAGTCGATACTTGTGGCATATATTTCCAACACCTGTCGATAGAGCACTTTTTCTGTGGCACGGATGTCCCGGATGCGTTCCAACAGTTCTTTCCAATAGCCACCGCCTCCAAGTTGTTTCAGTCGTTCATCGTCAAGAGCGAAACCTTTAATCATATATTCTTTCAACCGCTGTGTGGCCCATTGACGGAAACGGGTGGCTATGATAGAACGTATGCGATAACCAAGGGCGATAATCATATCCAGATTGTAGTATGCAGTCATATATGATTTACCGTCGGAAGCAGTTGTTCGGAATTTCCGAACAACTGAATCTTCCAGTAATTCACCCTCTTCAAATATGTGCTTGATATGCTCGCTTACGTTCGACTTACTGGTTTGATACAACTCGCACATTTGCGCTTGTGTAAGCCATAAGGTCTCGTCTTCTAATTTTACATCTATCTTGGTCAAGCCTTCGCTATCCGTATAGATGAGTATTTTGTTGTTCTCTTCCATAACAGCGAATTTAAATGACCTTGATATTTTTGAAGGCTTCATCGTCCGTCCAGTCCATCAGTTGCTTGAATTGCTCGTAGATGTTTATCTTTTGGTCATCTTGGGCAAAGCAGGAGTCACGGAAGAGCACACGCAGGGGTGTTTTGTCTGCCATTGCTGCAACTATCTTGTCGGTAATGCCTTCTGTGAAGCAAGCTACAAGGTCGCCATCGTTCACGGTGTAGATGGTGCATCCGTCAACAATTTCCTTTGTCATGGGTAGGTCGAGCGTTACACCCCAAGCAAGCATGGCTCCAAAGAGCAAGTCCAAGTCTGTACGGTCTTGCTTGATGTTGTCTGCAAACAAGTCGAGCTGGTCTTGGTTGTAGTCCTTGGGTGAGATGGATACCTCTTCGTAGTTGCTTTCATCCAAACGGAACACACGGAAACCGGTATCAAGGTCTTGTGTGGTCAAAGGAGATTCTTCTTTAATCTTCTTTCCTGCACGACGGATGCGTTCTTTGCCGATTTCGGGGATGGTTTTGTAGCCCGCTTTATATGCCTCGCTGTCTTCTGCTGTTTCCTCGGGGAGTTGAACCATAATAAACTTACGGTTTCCTTGGTCTTCGGCATTGAGTTGCATCACGGCGTGGGCGGTAGTGGCAGAGCCAGAGAAGAAGTCTAGGATAATGAAATCCTTATCATTTCTAATGAGTTTTGACAATTCTATTAGTAATTGTTTACTCTTTGGATTGTCAAATGGTAAATCTATCTCTTTCCCAATTTGAGAGACCTCAATGTCTGTCCAATTACTGGTTCGAAGCATTGTGTCAGAAGGAGCGACCCAATGTTGCACTCCACCATTTTTACCACTTGCATTGGGTATCCTTCTAATAAATTCTTTTATACCAGTTTTTTCGAAGTATTCTTCTATTGTCATTTCCTCAGAATACTCATTGAGGTATTTTTGATAATTTGCAACAGCTATTTCTGCTTTTTCCTTACCATTTCGCCATTGTCCAGTGCTAGGGGTAAATCCTAAAATATCATACCTCATGGTGGGTCTATCTGCATTACTCCAAAACACATCCCATCGTCCTTTGGTTGAAGCATCTGCTTTTTTCTGACGCAAAGCTTGCATCAAAAATTGTTCGGATTTAGCATAAACGAGTATGTATTCAAAAGCTACATTCATTGTACTAAGCCCATTATCTGCAAATTGAGAGTTCAAACTTTTGATGCGTCGTCTAACAAGTATTGTATTTCTGAAATTTGCAGATCCAAATATTTCATCACAAATACGTTTCATGTTATTGAGTTCACCATCATCAATCGAAATAAAGATAACTCCATCCTCTGTCAACAGAGAACGAGCAACCATCAAACGAGGGTAAATCATAGAGCACCAATCTGAATGGAACTTACCATTACTGTCGGTATTCTTGCGATAGCGGTTGCCCAGTTCGTCCACGTTACCTGCCGCTAAATCCTCTTCGGCTACTGTGCGGGCAAAGTCATCGTCATACACAAAGTCGTTGCCTGTGTTGTAAGGAGGGTCAATATAAATCATCTTCACCTTGCCCAAGTAAGAACGCTGGAGAAGTTTCAATACTTCCAGGTTATCGCCTTCAATATAAAGGTTCTTTGTGTTGCCCCAGTCCACCGAATCTCCGGGAACAGGACGCAACGTCTTGTTGATAGAACGAGCCGCTTCCGCTTTGGCTGCTTTCTTTCCTACCCACGTAAACTGATAACATTCGCCATCACCATCCACAGCATTGTCGCCAAGCAGTGCACGCAATGCCTCGAAGTCAACCTTGCGAGCTGTTTTGCCCGTCTTCGGGTCGAGTGCTTCGGTAAATACCGAAGGGGCAATCCGGTAGAGAGCGTCCATATTGAGTTCTGCACCATCCACTGAATTAAGGTTGAGATGGTCAAGTTTCTTTGTTTCCATATATTGTTTTCTTTTTATTATTTTCTCAGTTTATCTATTTTGTTTTGCAATGCGGCAACTTCACTTTTCAAAGCACGTGCTTCCGCATTGAGTTGCATCTGTCGGTTGAACTGCTTTTCCGCCCGTACTTTCTTTTGCAAGGCTTCAATGGTTCGTTGTTTTTGTTTCAGCAGGTCTTGCAGCTCAATGATGCGTTTGGTATCATCCGCCGAGTGTGTGCCAAATCCCGAAATCTGTCCGGCAAACGACTCATACACTTTGTCGAGCGAAGAGCCTTCAATCCTTAGTGCCAGCGATTCATAGTTCATCCACTCCGTACGGAACGAACGAATGATGCGGAACGTGCCTTTCTTTTCGTCTATCCACTCTTTATAGTTCAGCAACAAACGGTATTGCTCCTCAAACTGCAACACAAATAGTATATGGCGTGGAATCTGTCTGTCAATAGCAAGAAACACATCATCAGGCACATCCTCCCGCTTCAACACCACGTGAAAGACCGCAATTTCATGTACCGTTTTTCCATCTTCGATATTCAGCGTAGAAGGGGCCAGTTTTGCTAACCAGACAATCCTTTCAATGTCATCCACAAAATGAGCCTTCATTTTGGCGTTGATATCCAAATGACGATAGAAGGCAGTTTTAGGAACAGGCCTTCTTACCAATGTCGTTTCTGGGAGATTAAGCATATCAACTCTGTCTTTAATTGTTTATATATTATTTGTTTACCCCATGACTTCGTTCATATGAATCCCACAAAAATCGTACAAGAGTAGTACTACTTCCTATAGCTAAACTTGCATGACGAGATTCGAGTCCTTTATATGAGCTGGACTTACCATGCCCACTTCCATACAGATTTCTCAATTCTGCAACGCCTTGTGCAATAGCTTTTAGATTACCGAGAATAGCCTTTATAGACTTGGATCCTTTAACATCATCAGGGATATTTTTTGGCATAATATTGAAATGCTTGAAAGTTTCGTCTACAAGTCGAGGAACTTCCCAATCTTTATCTACAGTACAGCCTTCAAATTCAAGTATTGTTTTACAACAACTTTCAATTAGTTCTTTAGCCTTACCAATTGCTTCTGTTGGATTTCCGTCCTTCAGATTGAGCATTAAATCAATTTGGGCTGATATGTAATCGCTGTCAAAAGCTTCTTTTAAAGTTTCAGCCGTAGCGGTCATAACCATTGTACCACCTGCTTTATCAAGTATGCTACGGCATTTTTTGTAAGCAACCGCACGGCTTTTACGATTTTCTTCATCATGTTCCTTCATTGAAGAAAGTTCGTAATATCTGATTAAATCGCTAAGTAGCTTTATTTTATCTTCATATTTTGTATCATTGATATATGCTATCAGAGATTTGCCCTTTGAAAGTCTATATGTTTCACAAAGTGGAACGCCTATACTTTTATAGGTAAAAGCATCAAAATCAGCTGTACTAAAGTCCAGGACATAACCACCTTCATTTAAGAAGTTGACTATAGTACCTATTTCTATATCAGATAATTTCATTTCTCTTTAATTATTAAGAAGGTTATCAACTCAAAGTCGTCCAAACCTTTAATTTCTCCATGCAAGGCTGTTGTCTCACCCACAGAGAAAAGGCTCTCAATGTCTGTTTCTTCCTTAATGCTTACGATGCTGTCAATAGCCGTTTGGAGCAACGTGTTGTACTTGGTCATGCGGCGGCCGTCTTGCGTTTCACGGTTGACCGCAGCACAGAGCGCACGGTCATAATCGTTTTGATTTTTACAGAGCGCACGCATGATGTCGAGCAGTTGTTTAGGGTGCAGATGGTCGCAAATAACCTCTCCATCGTCTGCCAGATAGACCATGTAGAACGGATGCAGTTGATTCTTACGGTCAATATTAACGGCATTGTTGCGGTTCTTCAACACAAACATCACGCCCGGTTTCGCCAATTCGGAACCGGCTACCACCGCATTCAATCCGAAAGGTGCATGTTCAATATCCGGATGTTCCTTGACATATTGCAAGAGGTCAAGCCTAAACTCGTTCAATCCCAAATCCATGATGTTGATACCGGTGTCCATATCTTCAATATCCACCACTTCATTCTGCAACTTCTTTAGCTGCCCAAGGCGATATTCCAAATCAGCTTCTTCGCCCATAGAAAGCGGATTGCCGGTACCTGCTGCGGTAAGGATGGTGGCTTTCATTCGGCTTTCGACACGTCCTTTGAGCTGAATATAGTCATCAAGTTCCATATCCGGCCAGTAGTTGACAAGCTGGATTTGCTTGTTCCGGCTACCGATACGGTCGATACGCCCGAAACGCTGGATGATGCGTACGGGATTCCAATGGATGTCGTAATTGATGAGGTAGTCGCAATCTTGTAAGTTTTGCCCCTCACTGATACAATCGGTAGCAATAAGTATATCAATCTCACCTGTGGCATTGGGAAAGAGGGCCGCACGGTCTTTTGATAACGGTGAAAAATAGGTCAGCACATTATTGAACGAAATGGGAAACTTCGGCAATGTGCATCTGCCATCGGTAGAACCGGTGATAAGAGCCGTATCAAGTCCGCAAGTTTCCTTTATCTTCGTGGATAATTGCTCATAGAGATAATTGGCTGTGTCGGCAAATGCCGTAAATATAAGCACTTTCTTGTTTTCTCCGTTTATCGGGTTACTAAATTTATGTTTCAAATCCTCGATAAGCATCTGTAACTTGCTGTCGTGTTCGGGCGTAATGTCCTTCAACATCAGCAAGAGCAGGTCTAACCGTTCAAAATCGGCTTCGAGATCGCGTCGCCAACTCACATAGTCCATGTCAGCCAATGAAATCTTCGACTTCTTGGTGGCAAACGGGTCGGTGTCGCCTTCGGATGAGTCCATATCATCAGTGAAAGAAGATACATCAATGGTTGCACCGGAATGTTTCTTGTCGTATGCTTCTATCAGTTCCATTGTCTGCCGAATGTACTCATGGATGCGGTTAAGCGTCAGTCGGAAAGAATTGACCGAACTTTCCAGACGTTTCAACAGGTTGGTGGCCATGAGTTTGCGCAAGCCTTTCTCACGACCGTCAATAGACAGACCTTCACCATCGTAGTCGATACTGTAACCACTACGGGCACAATCGAAGAGATAAAGCGAAGGGGTGTATATGGAAAGATTTAGAGCATTGAGTTGCTCGGCAATATCCTTGAAATTGATGGCATCGCCCAAGTCCGTCAAACGCGGACGGCGAGACAAAGGGGCAAGCCGCTTAGGAAACTCGCCAATATCTTTCGTGTCGTAATACTTGATGATATGGCTACGACTACGTGCGATGGTCACGGCATCGAGCATCTGAAAAAAGTCAAACTGAAGACTTGACAGCAATCGTTCCGTAGTCCGTTCGCTTGGCTCCAACTTAGCCCAACGATTATAGGCAGTCTGAGCAGACTTGAATATGTCGTCAATGTTGCGGTCTAGTTCGAGGGCTTCGTTGATATTCTCCACACGCCCCTCGTATGCCAGTTGTAACTGGTTCTTCAAATCGCCGAATCGGTTGTTGACAGGAGTTGCTGACAGCATGAGTACTTTCGTTTTCACACCCTGACGGATGACACATCGCATCAATCGCTGATAACGGTTCTCCTTGTGGCGGTCTGTTTCTACGAGCGTATCAAAATCCGCTTCATCCTCTTCGTCCACATTACCACCATTGCGGAAGTTGTGGCTTTCGTCAATCACAACCAAGTCATAGTTTCCCCAATTCACATGTTCCAAGTCGAGGCCATTACTCAAACCACGGTCGCGTGAAAGGTCGGAGTGGAAGAGGATGTCATACCTTAGCCTATCGGCAGCTACGGGGTTGTTTTTGTAATTGGCACGGAAAGTCTGCCAGTTGTCATTCAGTTTTTTAGGGCAAAGTACAAGCACCGACTTATTACGGTTCTCGTAATACTTGATAACCGCCAATGCCGTAAAGGTCTTGCCAAGACCTACTGAATCGGCAAGGATGCAACCATTGTATTTTTCCAACTTGTTGATGATAGCCAGCGCAGCATCACGTTGAAAGTTGTAAAGCATATTCCAAATGACACTGGTCTTGAAGCCCGTGCGCTCATTGGGTAACACATCTTCGCTGATGTCTTCCAAGAACTCGTTGAAAATATTATAAAGTGCGATGAAGTAGATGTATTCTGGAGCATTTTCCTGATATACAGTGTCTATGTACTCCAATATACGCTTCGTTACATCCTCAAACTTCTCATCATTGTTCCACTGCTCATTGAAAATATCCAAGTAGGCACTTGCTGTTGGTGAAGGCAATACATTGACTACATTATATACATTAGCACCACGCTCACATCCCAACTGTGTGGTGGTAAACTCATTGAATGGAATATAAACCTGCTGGGTGTCGTTGTTGATGTGCATAAATCCACCCATCTGTTCTTGCGAAGCATTGGAACGGAATTGCACTTTTCTGCGAATCCAGTCGGCACATTCTTTGGCAATGGCTTTCTGTGACAACTGGTTGCGCAGACGAATTTCAAAGTCCGTACCATACAAATTGCGCTCTCGGTTAAGTTTAGGGATGAAAAACTCTCGTTTCTCTTTCTTTGATTTGTCCTTGATGAAAGTAGGAGACGTGAAAATGAAACGCAATTGCTCCACCTGCTCCAGTTCTTCTTTCAATGCTTCGTAGGCATAAATAGAGAATGAAGCCGCAGCAATAGACACACAAGCACCTTTGGATAACCGTCCCTTGAGGTCATCCACAACACGCTCACTTATGTTGTTTATCAACTTAGGTTGTTCCATTCCTCTATTCTTCTTTTGTATGACAAATTAATTTGTGTATATCCACATCCAAAACTTCTGCTATTCGTGCCAATGTGTATAAATCGGGTTGTGAATGATTGTTGCACCACTTTGACACCGTTGCCGGATCTTTCTGCAAAGTTTTAG
>OHGH01000427.1_pt1 | contig 23384 bp, 12 predicted proteins | sample 1567801 | NCBI WGS metagenome assembly OHGH01 (sample SAMEA3879519, study PRJEB24766) | human gut metagenome | biome: human-associated habitat; feature: feces | place: USA | collected 1985/1987
ATACCATTCAGGATATTTTGGTTCGTCGTGCCCGTATGGAAGGCAAGAATGCCTGCTGGGTGCCGGGAACTGACCACGCTTCCATCGCTACCGAAGCAAAAGTTGTAAACAAACTCGCTGCCCAGGGCATCAAGAAGACAGACCTGACCCGTGATGAGTTCCTGAAACATGCCTGGGACTGGACAGAAGAGCACGGAGGCATTATCCTGAAGCAGCTCCGCAAACTGGGTGCATCCTGTGACTGGGACCGCACCGCCTTCACTATGGACGAGGAACGCAGCGAAAGCGTATTGAAAGTATTTGTAGACCTGTACAACAAAGGATTGATTTACCGTGGTGTCCGCATGGTAAACTGGGACCCGAAAGCGTTGACTGCCCTTTCCGACGAAGAAGTGATCTACAAGGAAGAGCACGGAAAACTGTTCTATCTCCGCTATAAGGTGGAAGGTGATCCGGAAGGCCGCTATGCAGTAGTAGCAACGACCCGCCCCGAAACAATCATGGGCGATACGGCAATGTGCATCAACCCCAACGACCCCAAGAACGCATGGCTGAAAGGAAAGAAAGTCATCGTTCCGTTGGTAAACCGTGTTATCCCTGTCATCGAGGACGATTATGTGGACATTGAGTTCGGTACCGGTTGTCTGAAAGTAACTCCGGCCCACGACGTAAATGACTATATGTTGGGTGAAAAGTATAATCTGCCTAGCATCGACATCTTCAACGATAACGGAACATTGAGCGAAGCTGCCGGATTATATATCGGTATGGATCGTTTCGACGTCCGCAAGCAGATTGAGAAAGACCTCGATGCTGCCGGATTGCTCGAAAAGACAGAAGCTTACACAAATAAAGTAGGTTACTCGGAACGTACCAATGTAGTGATCGAACCGAAATTGTCTATGCAGTGGTTCCTCAAAATGCAGCATTTTGCCGATATGGCATTGCCTCCGGTAATGAACGATGAGTTGAAATTCTATCCTGCCAAATATAAGAATACATACCGCCACTGGATGGAGAACATCAAAGACTGGTGTATCAGCCGTCAGTTGTGGTGGGGACATCGTATTCCTGCTTACTTCCTGCCGGAAGGTGGCTATGTGGTAGCCGTCACTCCCGAAGAAGCGCTGGCTAAAGCCAAAGAGAAAACAGGAAACGCCGCTTTGACGATGGATGACCTTCGTCAGGACGAAGACTGTCTGGATACTTGGTTCTCTTCCTGGTTGTGGCCTATCTCCCTGTTTGACGGAATCAATCATCCGGGTAACGAGGAAATCAGCTATTACTATCCCACCAGCGACCTGGTGACCGGACCGGATATCATCTTCTTCTGGGTGGCACGTATGATCATGGCGGGTTACGAATATGAAGGAAAGATGCCGTTCAAGAACGTTTACTTTACAGGGATCGTTCGCGACAAGCTGGGACGTAAGATGTCCAAGTCACTCGGCAACTCACCCGACCCGTTGGAACTGATCGACAAATATGGTGCCGACGGTGTCCGTATGGGAATGATGCTGGCAGCTCCCGCCGGAAACGATATTCTTTTCGACGACGCGCTCTGCGAACAGGGACGTAACTTCTGCAGCAAGATATGGAATGCCTTCCGTCTGATCAAGGGCTGGACGGTTGACGATAATATTCAGGCTCCGGATGCTGCTAAACTGGCTGTCCACTGGTTTGAATCCAAGCAGAACGAGGTAGCTGCCGAAGTAGCGGACTTGTTCAGCAAATACCGTCTGAGCGAAGCATTGATGGCTGTTTATAAATTATTCTGGGATGAATTCTCTTCCTGGTATCTGGAAATGATTAAACCGGCTTACGGACAGGGAATTGACCGTACCACTTATAGCGCTACTCTCTGCTTCCTCGATAACCTGTTGCATCTGCTTCATCCGTTTATGCCGTTCATCACAGAAGAATTGTGGCAACAGATGTACGAACGTAATGCGGAAGAAGGAGAAAGTCTGATGGTAAGTGCATTGAGCATGGATACTTATGTAGACACCGCATTCGTTGCACAGTTTGAAGTGGTCAAGGGAGTTATCAGTAATATCCGCAGCATCCGTCTGCAAAAGAACATAGCTCAGAAAGAACCGCTTGACTTGCAGGTGCTGGGCGAAAATCCGGTTGCAGAGTTCAATGCGGTGATCCAGAAGATGTGTAACCTTTCTTCCATTACAGTGGTAGAGAGCAAGGCGGAAGGCGCTTCTTCCTTCATGGTAGGAACTACCGAATACGCTGTGCCATTGGGCAACATGATTGATGTAGAAGCCGAAATCGCTCGTATGGAAGCTGAACTGAAACATAAGGAAGGATTCCTGCAAGGTGTATTGAAGAAACTCAGCAATGAGAAATTTGTCAATAACGCCCCCGCAGCCGTTCTCGAAATGGAACGTAAGAAGCAGGCCGATGCGGAAAGTATCATCAGCTCTTTGAAAGAAAGCATCGCAGCTTTAAAAAAGGCATAATGAACTGATACATAAAAATATGTAATAGAGAGGCATCCCGATAGATTTGGGATGCCTTTCTTTTTAAAAGATAAAAATAATACTATCTTTGCTTCCACTTTTAATCACACAGCAAAATGAAACAATTACTGCGAATATGCTTAACAGGTGCGTTCTTTCTTCTTTTCGAAGGACTCCTTTCCCCTATGTTGGCAGATAATGGGAAATCAGATAAAGAAATATTGGTTTTGAATTCTATCAACTTCAACCTTCCCTGGGCCAGAAACTTCTATTGGTATGTGCACGATGTTCTTCAGGAACAGGGAATAACCGCCAGAGCGGAATCATTGTCTGTCCCGGCCTTGCAGGATACGATGGAGGTAAATGCGGTCATCGAGCATCTGCGTCAGAAATATCCGCTTCCTCCTGCCGCTATTGTGATAATTGGTGATCCGGGCTGGATTGTCTGTCGTCCTTTATTTGACGACCTGTGGAAAGATGTTCCGGTGATCATAACGAACTCCCGTGACCGCCTGCCTGCTACCTTAGAGGTTCTGCTCTCTCATGCCCCATTGAATGAAACTAACAGCGTCCCCGCTCAAGAATGGAGAAAAGGCTACAACCTGACTACCCTGAAACAGCATTACTATGTGAAGGAAACCGTTGAACTGATCTATAGCCTGATACCTGATATGGATCGCCTGGCATTTATCTCGGACGATCGCTACATCAGTGAAGAAACCCGCGGAGACGTGAAAGAAGCTGTTGAAAAGCATTTCCCAAACCTGCCTTTAGAATTGCTTTCTACCACTCACTTGTCAACAGAAATGCTTCTGGACACCTTGCGCAGCTATAAGGCAAACACCGGAATTATTTATTATTCCTGGTTTGAGTCGCATAATAAAGAAGATAATAATTATCTTTTTGATCATATTCAGGAGATTATCACCAATTTTACGTCCTCTCCCTTGTTCCTGCTTTCTTCCGAAGACCTGTCCAATAATACTTTTGCAGGAGGCTATTACGTTTCTGCGGAATCATTCGGCGATTCCTTGCTTGAGATTATTGACCGTGTACTGCATGGAGAACAGGCGGAGGACATTCCCGAAAGTATAGGAGGGAAGGCGAGTGCCTACCTCTGTTATCCGGTGCTGGAATCCTACAATATTCCCTATCACCTTTATCCCGAACGAGCTGTTTATGTCAACGAACCTAAAAGTATATTTCATCAATACTGTGTTGAAATCCTTTCCTGTTCCATCTTCCTTCTTATTTTGATAGCAGCGATCACCTATTATATACGTATCCTTCGCAAGGCATACACTCGTCTGAGTGAGGCAATGGAAAAGGCGGAGCAGGCGAATCAGTTGAAATCCGCCTTTCTGGCTAATATGAGTCATGAAATCCGCACTCCGTTGAATGCGATTGTCGGCTTCTCAAATATGTTGCCGGATATAGAAGATCGTAAGGAGATGCGCGAATATGCGGACATCATCGAAACAAATACCGACTTACTTCTTCAACTGATCAATGATATTCTGGACATGTCCAAGATTGAAGCCGGCACTTTTGACTTCTGCCCGTCATTGATAGATGTCAACCAGACGATGGAAGAAATCGAACAGAGTATGAGGCTTCGCTTGAAAAAAGAAACTGTCACTCTTACCTTTACCGAACGTCTGCCGGAATGTACCCTTTATACAGATAAGAATCGTTTGATACAACTGATTTCCAACTTTGTCATCAATGCTATTAAATTTACTCAGATAGGTTCTATCAGAATGGGATATCGTCTGAAAGATGCCGATACAATTTGCTTTTATGTTTCGGATACAGGCTGCGGCATGTCAGAAGAGCAATGCAGGCATGTATTCGAACGGTTTGTGAAATACAATCCTTTTGTTCAGGGAACCGGTTTGGGGCTTTCCATTTGTCAGATGATTATCGACCGATTAGGAGGGACGATTGGAGTTGAATCGGAAGAAGGCAAAGGCTCTACTTTCTGGTTTACGCTGCCCTATCAGCAGGAATAGCATCGTATTTGTCTTCTTATCCTTTATGATTGTTAGTTTTATGTATTGCAGACTTCCAAGACTTTGATCAGCTTATTACGATGAGACAATATTCTCACCGCAATGAGAAAAAATTCTCAATGCAATGAGAAAAGATTCTCACTGCGATGAGAAAAAGTTCTCACTGTGGTGAGAAAAAATTCTCATCATGATGAGAATGGTTGAGAATTTATGATCTGTATCAGCTTGTACTATAGATAAATACAGATTTACTGCTTTCTGTTTTATAGCTTTAATTGATAGAGCAAAAAAGAACTTTACCTAAAAAGAAACCGTTTTTCTCTATTTAGTTGAAGGATGGTATAGGTTTAATAGGTACGAATCCAATTTATTGGAAGGAGTCACTTATATTAAGGAAACAGTAAAGGAAGCAGCAATGGCAGATAATCTTTTAAATCGATGCGTAATTGCTTGAGTGCTTGCTGAATACGATAATCTACAGTCTTTGGAGACACTTCCAATGTTTCTGCAATTTCTTTGTAGCTCATATCCCGGAAACGATGCATGACAAATGCTTGCCGGTAACTTTCCGGCAATGCAGCAACCGCGTCTTCAATTCGTTTGGTTAGCTCTTTAATCTGATAAAAGTCCATATCATGTATCATCTCTTGCATTTCTTCATAGAAACGCGTATCAGCACGTTTGATGGCATCAATGTGTGCAAGCTTATTTAAAGCCTTGTGATGTACCATTTTAAAGAGATAAGAACTTAATGATGATTCAATGATTAAGTTTTCCCGGTTTTCCCATATCCATAGAAGGGAGTCTTGCACTATTTCTTCTGCATCGTGGAAGTCAACTTATTTATGACCATAGGCACATAGCACTGCATAGTATTGCCTGAATAGCGTTTCAAAGGCTTTTAGGCCTCCACGCTGTATTTCAGATAATTGAAGATCATTCCTCTTTATGCGTAGTTCTTCCATTTATTAAATAGTTATTTGCTGCAAATATAGCTTTTTTATAATAAAATAAAGATTTTCTGAAAAAAATAAGGTTTTCGTTTAGGAATGTCCTGGTTTAGCCTTGTCATATAATAAAAAGGTGGAATAAGGGATGAAAGATTTAAATAATAATAGAATAGAAGAATTGCTTCCTCGTTATTGTGAGGGGAGGCTGAGCGAGGGGGAACGTCTGGAAGTGGAAGCGTGGATGGACGAGTCGGAGGAGAATAAACGAGTTGCTACTCAGACTTTTGCTCTTTATTTGGCTGTGGACACGGTTCAGGTAATGAAGAAAGTTGATACGGAGAAAGCTTTACTGAAAGTAAAGGGAAAAATGTCGGACCGTGAAGTGAGAAGGACAGTGTGGTGGGAGTGGGCACAACGTGCTGCTGCAATTCTGTTTATCCCGCTTCTTACCTTATTTATATGGCAGAACTGGAAAGGGGATACCGGAGAGGTAGCGGAGATGATGGAAGTAAAGACCAGTCCTGGAATGACAACTTCGTTGACATTGCCCGATGGTACAATTGCTTATTTGAATTCAGAATCTTCTTTGTCTTATCCTTCTCGCTTTAATGGTGATTTCCGTAAAGTGAAGTTAAGTGGTGAGGCATACTTTGAAGTAGCCAAAGATCCGGAAAAGAAATTTATCCTTTCTACTACACATCAATCACAGATAGAAGTCTTGGGTACATGTTTCAATGTGGAAGCATATGAACAGAATACAGAGGTTATTACAACTTTGATTGAAGGGAAGGTAGATTTTATGTTCGAAAAAGATGCTGTGATGAAACATATCATCTTGTCTCCAAGAGAGAAGTTGGTGTACGACTCGGAGACTGATAAAGTCCACCTTTATAAAACTTCGGGAAAATCAGAATTGGCTTGGAAAGATGGAGAGGTGGTTCTTGATAATACACCTTTGGAAGAAGCATTATGGATGCTGGAAAGAAGATATAGCGTGAAATTCGTTATTAAGAACGAAAAACTGAAGAATAGTTCGTTCACGGGAACCTTTACAAATCAACGTTTGGAAAAGATTCTGGAATATTTTAAAGTATCCTCCAAAATACGCTGGAAACATATCAATGATGACAAGGATGGAAGTGACAGAAAAAAAGAGATAATAGAGATTTATTGATTAACCTTTAACAATTTAGTAGTATGAAAGCAAAACCCACTTAGAAAAAAGTATGGGAAGATTTTGGCAGATCTCCCCATACTAAAATGAATCAATTGAAAATGCTTGTTTGGCAGACAAGCATAGTTAACTCATTTTCAACTTAAATCAATACAAAATTATGCAAAACAATTTTAGCATCCAAGTTTTAAGGGTGGTAAAGTCTTTTTGGCTAACCTCGAAAAAAATCCCACGTACTATGAGACTGGTTATTTTATTCTTATTTTGCTTTGTCGGATTAACTAATGCGACAGATAGCTATGCCCAATCTGCAAAGGTTACAATGAATGTACGTAATCAGACAGTTGAGGATGTATTAAGAGCGATAGAGAAGCAAACAGAATTTAGTTTCTTCTACAACAATGCTCATATAAATTTGAAACGGTTGGTGACAATCTCCGCTGACCGTAATGATATCTTTAAAGTTCTTGACGAAGTATTTAAAAATACGAATGTAGAATATAAGGTAATAGATAAAAAGATCATTCTGTCCACGGAGTTGGCATCTGTCGAACAGGCGCATCAGGAAAAGGTAAAAGTGAGCGGACGAGTGGTGGATGCGGCAGGTGAACCGGTAATCGGTGCCAGTGTGATAGAAAAAGGCTCCGCCAATGGTACGATCACTGATATGGACGGTAATTTTATCCTGAATGTCGGTTCAAAAGAAGCCATTCTTGAAATCTCTTATATTGGTTATCAAGGACAGTCCCTGAAAGTAACTCCAGGAAAGACGCTGTCGGTAGTGCTGAAAGAGGACACACAGAGTCTGGACGAAGTGGTAGTAGTTGGTTTTGGCGTACAGAAGAAAGCGAACCTGACCGGTGCGGTATCTCAGGTAAAGATGGATGATGTGCTGGGGAGTCGTCCTGTTGTAAATGCCATGAGTGCTTTGCAGGGTGCGATGCCGGGACTTCAGATTACTCCTAATAATGATGCTGCCGGTCCGGGACAGAGCAAATCATTCAATATTCGTGGTACGACTTCTATCAATGGCGGTGGTCCGTTGGTGTTGATAGATAATGTTCCGGGGGATATCGATATGTTGAATCCCGAAGATATTGAAAGTGTTTCTGTGTTGAAAGATGCTGCCTCGGCCGCTATCTATGGTGCGCGTGCCGCTTTCGGTGTAATACTTGTGACTACAAAGAAGGCGAAGAAAGGAGACGGTTTTCATGTCAATTATAATAATAATTTTGGTTTCCAGAGTTCTATCAATCGTCCGGAACAGGCTGACGGGCTGGAGTGGATGCAGGCTTACCTGGACGGCGAGTTCAATGCCGGTAAATACTACACTGGGCAAGATATCAAAACCTGGATGAACTACCTGACCGAATATCGTAAGAATCCGGGTAAATTCCAGACTACCGGAGACGGGGTATATGTAGACCCGGAAACAGGATTGAATTATTACCTGAATGAGAAAGACCTGTATGCCAATATGCTTGATGATTACGGTTTTCTGCAAGCGCATAATGTGTCATTGAGCGGTGGTACTGATAAGCTGGCTTATCGTCTGTCCCTTGGCTATAATAGCGAGCAAGGTATTTTGATCACCGATAAAGACCGCTACAAACGTTTGTCGGGTAGTGCCTATATTTCTGCCGAAATCACTTCGTGGCTGACTCAGTCTGTAGATATACGCTATGCTCAGAGTGACAAGAATATGCCCGTGACTTCGGATAAGACCGGATTGTATGATATGCGTTTGCCGGTTGTATATCCCGAAGGTTCCCTGACTTTGCCTGACGGCACCAGCCTGATGACGAATACGCCTTCCAACGTTTTGAGAATGGCAACGGATAACAATACAATCAGAGACAATGCCCGTATCCTGTCAAAAACGGTATTGAAACCATTGAAAGGGCTTGAAGTGGCATTCGAATATACTTTTGACAAGACATGGAGTAATCAGAATGTGAATAAGGCTTCCATTGATTATACAACGGTTGAGCTGGCAAAAATACAGACTGCCACTACCTCTTCTCTGGAGACGACTCACCAAAGTACTGATTATAATGCCATCAACCTGTATGCTAATTATAGATATTCATGGAATGACACACATAACTTGTCATTAATGGGCGGCTTCAACCAGGAATCCAGTGACTGGAAGAAATTGTATACTTATTCTTATGATATGATTAACGAGAAGTATCCGTCACATAGTACGGCTACCGGTGAGAATAAGGTTATTACAGATGATCATCGCGTGTATACCGTTCGTGGTGCTTTCTATCGTGTTAATTATGATTATAAAGGCAAATATCTGTTTGAGACCAATGGTCGTTATGACGGATCGTCTAAATTCCCGAAGAAAAATCGTTTCGGTTTCTTCCCTTCTGTATCTGTGGGTTGGAACATTGCCCGCGAGAACTTTATGAAACCAGTTGCAGGTGACTGGCTAAGCGATCTGAAACTTCGCGGAACCTGGGGACAAATAGGTAATCAAGGCATTGATCCTTATAAATTTGTTCCGACCATGTCGCAAGTGGAAAAGAAGGATGTGGCATGGCTGGTGAATGGAGCGAAGCCGCTGACTTTGAATGCTCCGGGACTGGTCAGTGATAGTTTTACTTGGGAAACGGTAGAAACATTGGACTTTGGTTTTGATATTACTGCCTTGAACGGACGTCTGCAAAGTACTTTCGACTGGTATCGCCGTGATACGAAAGATATGCTTGCTCCGGGAGCTGAGTTGCCGTCAGTGGTAGGTGCTTCCGCACCTTTGCAGAATACCGCCGACTTGCGTACGAAAGGCTGGGAATTGTCATTGACGTGGAGAGATAGAATCGGTGCATGGGGCTATAATGTAGGCTTCAATCTTTATGACTCTAAAACAGTCGTTACCAAATACCATAATGAATCAAAGATTATCCTGAAAAGTGATGGCACGAATAATTATTATGAAGGATATGAAATCGGTTCTATCTGGGGTTATGTAACGGATGGTTACTATACAGCCGATGACTTTGAAGATACAAATACCTGGAAACTGAAAGAAGGAGTGGTGACAGTGGATGGAGTAAGTCCGCGTCCCGGTGACATCAAGTACCAGAATTTGCGTGATGATGGATCGAGTACGAATCGCATTGATACGGGAGACGGAACCTTTGACAATCCGGGTGACCGCAAGATAATCGGTAATAACTCTTTGCGTTTGCAGTATGGTATAAACCTGGGAGTCAATTACAAAGGATTTGATCTGAGTGTTTTGCTGCAAGGAGTAGGTAAACGTGATGTATGGATCAGTGATGCACGCCGCTGGCCGTTTAATTCCGGACAGTTCGGTTCACTCTTTAAAGACCAGCTGGATTATTGGAAACCGGTAGATTCTGCCAATGGCGACTGGACGGCAGCCAATCCGAATGCGGAATACTTCCGTATTTACGGGCAAGGAAACAATTCCAGTTACAATACACGTGCGCAAACGAAGTATCTGATGAATGGCTCTTATCTGCGTGTTAAGAATGTGACTTTGAGTTATAATTTCCCGAAGAGCTGGTTGGCACCTATTACATTAACGAGTTTGAAAGCGTTCGTAAGTTGTGAGAACCTTCACACATTTACTAAGCTGATGAAGGGTTATGACCCGGAACGCCTGTCATGGGGATATCCTTTCTATCGTACGATTTCTTTTGGTTTTAATGTTACTCTTTAATTTAGAATTGGTTATGAAAAAAATAATATATACTATGCTTGCGGCAGCAGCTATCGGATTTACGTCATGCAACGATAGTTTTATGGAACGCTATCCGGATACTTCGTTGACGGAGCAGACAGTGTTCAGTAATTATAATACTTTCAAGACCTATGCCTGGGGATTGTACGGAGTATTTACAAATACTAATATCCTGCGTATTCCCGGTACAAACGGAGCCTATGCCAGTGCCACATCCTATACAAGCGATATTTATGCAGGTTATCTGATGCGTCGTCAGGGTGACGGTAATCCGTATGCTTTTCAGAATGTATCCAGTTCGTCATCGGGCAATGGATGGGCATTCAGTTTCGTCTATCGGGTCAATGTCATGTTGGCAAATATCGATAACTCAGGGATGACGGATGCGGACAAGGAGCATTGGCGTTCGGTGGGATATTTCTTCCGTGCCTATTATTATTCGGAACTGATAGCTCGTTTTGGCGATGTGCCTTGGGTAGATCGCGTACTGGGTGATTCGGATAAGGAAATAGCATATGGTCCCCGTACACCTCGCAAAGAAGTTGCCGATCATGTATTGAACGATTTGATATACGCTGAAGAGCATATAAAAGAAGAAGGTGACGGTGAAAATACGATCAATGTGCACGTTGTCCGTGCTCTTCTTTCCCGTTTCTGCCTTTTTGAAGGTACATGGCGTAAATATCATGCTTTGGGGGACGAAGATAAGTACTTTGATGCTTGTATCACTTATTCCAAGAAGCTGATGGATTCTTATCCCGAACTGAACAGTGACTGGGGAGAGATGCTGACATCTGACCTGAAAGGAATGAAAGGCATCATTCTGTATAAGGAATATGTAGAAAAAGAACTGACTAATTATGTACTGACGCATGTTGAACGGACATCCACCCATAATGTGGAAATGCCGCAACACATCATCGACATGTATCTTTGTAAAGATGGTAAAACGATCCATAACAGCTCGGAATATGAATGGTCGCAGGATGGGGATAATAGTATGAATGCTACCTTCCGCAATCGTGACCTTCGTCTGCTGGAGACTGTAGCTCCCCCTTATAAGGTGATCCCAAGTGCCGATAATACCAGTTGGGAGTATACTTCTGATCCCAAGGACCGTGAGTTTATGGATATCATGGGCATTACCCGTTACACAGGTTTCGGGGGTGGAAATGGGGAAGCCGGTAAACATAAAGTGTTCCCATTGATGAACTGGTCTGCTGCTATATTGAAAGGGATGCCTCACTTCTTCACCAACAATGGCGGACAAGGTTTCCTCGTAGCCCGTAGCGGTAACTATGTGTACAGATACTATAATGTTTGGGATAATTCGAAAGAGAATGAAGGGACCTCAGATGTACCTTTGTTCAAGATTGATGAAGTGATGTTGAATTATGCCGAGGCTAAATTTGAAAAAGGTGGTACAGGTGCCGAAGGCTTCAATCAGACAGTTGCTGATCTTACTATCAATAAGTTACGCGATCGGGTGGGAGTTGCCCATATGAAAGTGGCCGAGATAAATGCCGGATTTGATCCGAAGCGCGACCAGACCGTAGACCCTGTATTGTGGGAGATTCGTCGCGAGCGCATGGTAGAATTGATGGGTGAAGGATTTGGATTCTACGATGTGCGTCGTTGGAAAAAGGCACCTTGGTTTATCAATAAGATACAGTACGGTCAATGGGCTACTAAAGAGCAGATTGGCGACTCCGGACAGTTTGTTGATCTTGAAAAAGGATACGCCGATACGACAGGAAAGAAAGAAGGTTTTATCTATATGTATAATGATCCTTTGGTAGCAGGTAAAGGTTGGTTAGATAAGTATTATCTGTATCAGGTGCCTACTAATGAAATCGCATTAAACCCAGAACTGGCCCCCAATAATCCGGGATGGGAGTAATAATTAACTGAAACACAAATTGAAAGAAGATGTGCAAATAACTGTTTGACACATCTTCTTTCTTTATTAGAGCCAATGCTATCCGTCGGAAACAGTCGGTGAGTCAACCGAATATTTCCGACTTTTCATATATTGGAGGTTATTTAATGTGTATCAGTATAAAAGAACTACATTTTATTTTCAGTAATCGGAAATTTGAAATATATTTAGAGGCTCAAACGCTCAAACACATTTGATGACCCTTAAAAAAATAATGACTATGAACATGCGTCTTCTATTACTTTTATTATTTGGTTCTGTTGTTATGTATACAAGTTGCCAATCTACGTCTGCTCCAATCGATTCATTGGCAGCACGTGTGACGGAGAATACGTCGAAGGATCAAATCCTTTTCCGGTTGGTTACTGATGAAGCCGATCCGGCAAAAGACTACTTTGAGATAGACTCCAAGGATGGCAAAGTACTGATAACCGGAAACTCCGATCTTTCACTGGCTACGGGCTTGAATTGGTACCTGAAATACGTGGCAGGTATTCATCTTTCGTGGAATAATCCCTCGCAGAAATTGCCGGAAGTACTGCCTCTGCCTCAAAAGAAAATCCGACAGGCGACGGCTATGAAGAATCGATATTACCTGAATTACTGTACCTATTCCTACTCCATGGCTTTCTGGGACTGGGAGCGCTGGGAGAAAGAGATAGACTGGATGGCGATGCACGGCATCAATATGCCTTTGAGTATAACAGGGATGGAGGTTGTCTGGTATAATCTGCTGAAACGTATCGGATATACGACGGAGGAGATCAATGAGTTTATTTCCGGTCCTGCCTTTATGGCATGGTGGCAGATGAATAATCTGGAAGGATGGGGCGGACCGAATCCCGACAGTTGGTATCGGCAACAGGAAGCACTGCAAAAGAAGATCATTGCCCGAATGAGGGAGCTGGGCATTGAACCGGTATTCCCCGGATATGCAGGAATGGTTCCCCGTAATATCGGAGAGAAATTGGGGTATCAGATTGCCGATCCCGGTAAATGGTGCGGTTTCCCTCGTCCGGCCTTTCTTTCTACGGAAGATGAACATTTCGATTCATTTGCTGCCATGTATTATGAGGAGTTGGAGAAACTGTACGGAAAAGCAAAGTATTACAGTATGGACCCCTTTCATGAAGGAGGAAATACGGAAGGAGTAGACTTGGCAAAGGCGGGAACTTCTATTATGAGTGCTATGAAGAAAGCGAATCCGGAAGCTGTGTGGGTGATGCAGGCATGGCAGGCGAATCCGCGGGAAGCGATGGTCAGTACGCTTGATTCCGGTGATTTGCTGGTACTGGATTTGTATAGTGAAAAACTTCCCCAATGGGGTGATCCGGAGTCGATGTGGTATCGGGAGAAAGGTTTCGGCAAGCATGACTGGCTCTATTGTATGTTGCTTAACTTTGGCGGTAATGTCGGTCTGCACGGACGGATGGAGCAACTGGTGAATGGATATTATAACGCATGTGCACATGTCAACGGGAAAACCCTGCGAGGGGTAGGAGCTACTCCGGAAGGAATCGAGAATAATCCGGTGATGTTTGAATTGCTGTATGAACTTCCTTGGCGGGAAGAACGGTTCGCACCGGATGCATGGCTGCAAGCGTATCTGAAAGCGCGGTATGGAAATGATTTGTCACCGGAAGTAGCGGAAGCATGGCGTGCGCTGGAACATACAGTTTACAATGCTCCGAAGAATTATCAGGGAGAAGGGACAGTCGAATCCTTGTTGTGTGCCCGTCCGGGATTTCATCAGGACAGAACGTCGACATGGGGATATGCTAAGTTATTCTATTCACCTGATTCAACGGCAAAGGCAGCCCGCTTGTTACTTTCTGTTGCAGATCAGTACAAGGGAAATAATAACTTTGAATATGATTTGGTAGACGTGGTGCGTCAGAGCCTGGCAGATAAGGGGAATGTGCTGCTTGAAGAAATTTCTCAGAGTTATGATCGGAAAGATAAGGATAGCTTCGGGAAACAGTCACAACAGTTTCTGGAGTTAATATTAGCTCAGGACAGTTTACTGTCCACCCGAAAGGAGTTCTCGGTGTCTTCATGGCTGAATGCCGCACGTTCTTTGGGAACCACGGAAGAAGAAAAGAAACTTTACGAATGGAATGCTTCTGCGCTCATCACGGTCTGGGGAGACAGTATAGCTGCCAATCGGGGAGGTCTGCATGATTATTCCCATCGGGAGTGGAGCGGGATTTTGAAAGACTTGTATTATCAACGTTGGAAAACCTTCTTTGAGCAGAAACAACGGGAGTTGGACGGTAAACTTGACCAATCAGCGGAAGAACCGATTAATTTCTATGGTATGGAGAAAGCATGGGCGGAGAAAAACAAAACAGCTGATTCATCGGATCATAAGTCACAAACTGTAATTGAAACGGCAAAATCTGTTTATCGGACAGCGATTGAAGCAAAGTAATTTATCTACCTACACTGCTTCGGCTTTCAGCTAGAGGGCTGACTAAAAAGTCGGTAGTGCTGCCTTAAATGGGAGTGACTAAAAGTCGATAGTATTTTAATTCTCCTCCTTCGGGAAGGAGGAGTACCCGCAGGGGGAGGTGGTAGGTGAATACGCAATTCTTTCATTCATAGTAAATTAGATACAACCTTGTTTTACCTACCACCCCGGCTTTCAGCCACCCCTCCTTCCCGAAGGAGGGGAGTTTTAGATACTACCGACTTTTAGTCATTCCCATTTAAGGCACTATCGACTTTTAGTCACTCCTAATAGGGAAACTTGAGTTTGTACGAATCATATAAAACGAAAAAAGAATAATCGGAAGTAAACAGGGGAATACCTTTTACTTCCGATTATTCTTTTTATAAATGATAATTGCTTCGGCAAGGCCATGCCGTGCAATCGAACATAGTTATTTCTCCAACAAGTTTTTCAGAAACTCGTCCAGTTCTTTATCCAGCCCTTTCAGCAGTTCGTCATCCACGAGCAACGTATCATCGTCTATCAGCAACAGCTCTGCAACTGTTTCCTTATCTTCATCTACCAGTACGAATGAATAAGGCTTTAATATTGTTACTTTATCGAAGTCGCCTGCATCTTTCATTCTGCAAAGGATACTTTTCAGGTTGGGCTTTACATTTTCCATGAAATCATCTCCATCGTAAGTCGCCCACTCTTCAATCATTACATTAGCCAATTCCTCGTCATCGTCGTTATAAATAGTGAGTTGTCCCGATGTTTGGTCCGGTTGTAAATGAATATCGGTTACGGCTGTCTGGTCGCAGCCACATACATATTTGCCGGCTGCCTTTTGGATAGCCGATTCGATGGTAGACAGAGATTGTTGGCTCAGTTTCATAGGTTCTTCCTTTTTGTTACCTCAAAGGTATAAAAAAAATAATAATCAATGCATGATTTCCTTAAAAATCATCATTAAATCGCTCCATTTGCATTTTTAGCTTGGGCAATTGACTGTTACGTTCCTTCAATTCATTTGCATAAAGGGTTGTAAGGTAGTAATTCGGTACATCGTCAATGGTGGCGTACGCCGCATTTTCGGGAATGTTTTTCTTATCTACTTTTTGGGCAAGTTGCTGTGCTTTGACTGCCCATTCTTCTGCTTTTGCCAAGCTGTCTTTCATCTCATAATAAACAGCGATATTGAGGGCAGCTTTCATCTTTTTCTTTTCCTTCTTGGTTCCGTTGTACACTTGTTCCCAAAGTTCGAAAGCTCTGTCCCATGAATTTTCACGGACAAAGATTGCCGCGTCACGCATCTGTACGGAGCCGCCGGTGTACAAGTATCGTTTGCCTGTCTTCCAGAAAGGGAGTAGCTGTTTGACAGGGATAGTCCCTGCAAATTCAGAAGCTTCCCGTAGCATCTGTGCATCAGGTATCATGTGTGCAAATGTTTCTGTTACCGATCCTCCGTATTCTTCCCAAAAGATACTGTCGGTGGGGTGTAGCGTAGTCATCGGTTTGCTGCGTGAGGGCAGGTATACTTTCACCGTCGGGTAGGCTTTTACATCCACTGTCCCCAGGTAGCAGTTAAAATCACGGATATAACGAACCGTTTTGGTCGCTTTGAATTGCAGGTTTTCCATGGCGATGATACAGTCCACTCCCAAGTCTGATGTCAGCTGTTGGACTTCCTCCTGACTCAGTGTACTTTCACGAGGAAACTTGTCATTGGCCCGTAAAGCGGAATCACAGATCACCACTACATCGAAATAGTTCTGATGCGCGATTTCTTCCGCCAGCGATTCAGCCGCAATCTTAACGTTACCATTGGCATACGCTGTGGCGTGGCTTATTTCGGGTACGTTTTCTTTCGGCTTTTCGGTCTGTGTGATCAGCTTGTTATCCGGTTCGGTGCTGGTGTTATTCACGATAGCCACTTTACGGAGTTGAGAAGGGAAAGTCATATCTCCGGGCTGCATATAGTCAATAGAAATCTGCTCCAGGCTTTGACAGCTGCCGAATGCCAACAGTAGCAGAGAAACAAATGCCAGTGAATAGAATTTTGCCATAGTCTTGATATCTTTAGTAGTTTAAGCAAAAGTACTATTTTGGATGAATAAAAGAAAGCCTCAAACAGTTTTTAACCGTTTGAGGCTTTCTTTTAGATTATAATCTTACATCGGACTGCTGTTAAGCATTCTGTCCGTGGCAGTTTTTATATTTCTTACCGCTTCCGCATGGGCAAGGATCATTGCGTCCTACCGTCTTTTCCGCACGGATCGGTTCGCGTTTTTGTTGCTCGCGAGTATCCTGACTGGCAGCAGCCTGCTGGTTCGGATCACTGAGGTCTTGTTTCTGTTCACGATACTTGCTCATATCCTGACGTTGCTCGGGAGCAGCCTGGCGTACTTCTACGCGGCGTGGCTGTTGTTCGTCTGCCGGAGCTTCCTGTACAGGGATCTGTCCGCGCATCAGGATGGAGATAGTTTGGTTATTGATCTTGTTCACCATAGCGTCAAACAGTGTTACGGATTCCAGTTTGTAGATCAACAGCGGGTCTTTCTGTTCGTAGCTTGCGTTCTGAACAGAGTGTTTCAACTCATCCAGCTCACGCAGGTTTTCTTTCCATGCTTCGTCGATAACGTGCAGCAGGATAGACTTTTCGAAAGCTTTCACCACCTCCTTTGATTCGGACTCGTAAGCCGCTTTCAGATTGCAGGAGATGTTATACATCCGTTTTCCGTCTGTGATAGGAATCAGAATGTTTTCGTACATATGTCCCTGGTTTTCGTATACTTGTTTGATGACCGGATTAGCGATTTGTGCCAGGCGTTCCGTTTTGCGTTTGAAGTTTTCCATGGCAATGTTGAATGTCTTTTCTGCCAATGTGTCCTTCTTTTCATTACGGAATTCTTCTTCGGTGAACGGAGTTTCCATAGCCAATGTCTGGAGCAGTTCCATCTGACAGCCTTCGTAGTCATTGTTCTCGATCGCATTCGCGCAACGGTCCCAGATCATATTAACGATATCCATACCGATACGTTCACCCATCAGGGCGTGGCGGCGTTTGGTATAAACAACGGTACGTTGCTTGTTCATCACGTCGTCATATTCCAACAGACGTTTACGGATACCGAAGTTGTTTTCTTCCACCTTCTTCTGTGCACGCTCGATAGAGTTGGAGATCATCTTGTGCTCGATCATTTCGCCTTCCTGGAAACCGAGTTTGTCCATTACACTGGCAATACGGTCGGAAGAGAACAGACGCATCAAGTCATCTTCCAGTGACACGAAGAATACAGAAGAACCCGGGTCACCCTGACGTCCTGCACGACCACGCAACTGGCGGTCTACACGACGGGATTCGTGACGTTCCGTACCGATGATGGCCAAACCGCCTGCGGCTTTTACTTCCGGACTCAGCTTGATGTCGGTACCACGACCTGCCATGTTGGTAGCGATGGTCACTGCACAACTGAAACCGGCTTTTGCTACAATTTCAGCTTCTTTCTGGTGCAACTTCGCATTCAGTACGCTGTGTTCGATCTTACGCATGGTAAGCATTTTGCTCAGCATTTCGGAGATTTCTACCGAAGTCGTACCTACCAGTACCGGACGTCCTGCCTGCACTAGTTTTTCGATTTCTTCGATAACGGCTTTATACTTTTCGCGTTTGGTTTTGTAAACGCGGTCGTTCATATCCTTCCTTGCGATCGGGCGGTTAGTCGGGATAACGACTACATCCAATTTGTAGATGTCCCAAAGTTCGCCTGCTTCCGTTTCGGCAGTACCGGTCATACCGGACAGCTTGTGATACATACGGAAGTAGTTCTGCAAAGTGATCGTTGCGAAGGTCTGTGTGGCGGCTTCTACTTTCACACGTTCTTTCGCTTCGATAGCTTGGTGTAATCCGTCGGAGTAGCGGCGGCCTTCCATGATACGTCCGGTCTGCTCGTCTACAATCTTCACCTGTCCGTCGATCACAACATATTCGTCATCTTTCTCGAACATGGTGTAAGCCTTCAGCAACTGGTTGATGGTGTGTACGCGTTCCGATTTGATGGCGTAGTTAGTCAGCAGCTCATCTTTCTTTTCCAGCAGTTGTTCGTTGGTCAGGTTTTGATTTTCCAGTTCGGAAAGTTGTGCGGCGATATCCGGCAGCACGAACAATGTCGGGTCTTCGGAGTTACCGGTGATCAGGTCGATACCTTTATCTGTGAGGTCTACGCTGTTCAGTTTTTCTTCGATGACGAAGTACAACGGTTCGGTCACTTCGTGCATACGCTTGTTGTTCTGCTCCATGTAGATTTCTTCGGTCTTCAGCATGCCGGCTTTGATACCCTGTTCACTGAGGAACTTGATCAATGCCTTATTCTTCGGAAGACACTTGTGGCTACGATAAAGGGCAAGGAATCCTTCTTCCACTTCCTTCTTGTCGTTGGAGGCAATCAGTCGTTTGGCTTCGGAGAGGTATTTGGTTGCCAATGCTTTTTGAGCTTCTACCAGACGTTCTACCAGCGGACGGAGCTGTTCGAACAGTTGGTCGTCGCCCTTCGGCACCGGACCGGAAATAATCAGCGGAGTACGGGCATCGTCAATCAATACCGAGTCAACCTCATCGACGATGGCGTAGTTGTGCTGGCGTTGAACAAGGTCTTTCGGGCTGATAGCCATGTTGTCACGCAGGTAGTCGAAACCGAATTCATTGTTGGTACCGAACGTGATGTCGACGGGCGTCGGAGTTCGGCTGATGGCGGTCGATGCAATCTACGCTCAAACCGTGGAACATATAAAGCGGGCCCATCCATTCGGAGTCACGTTTGGCAAGGTAGTCGTTCACGGTTACTACATGCACACCGTTTCCGGTCAGCGCGTTCAGGAATACCGGAAGGGTAGCAACGAGAGTTTTACCTTCACCGGTTGCCATTTCCGCAATCTTACCTTTGTGCAGAACGACACCACCGAACAGCTGAACGTCGTAATGAATCATGTTCCATACCGTATCATTGCCGCCGGCATTCCAGTGGTTCTGGTAGATGGCTTTGTCGCCTTCAATGCGTACAAAGTCTTTGGTGGCAGCCAGATGGCGGTCGAATTCAGTCGCGGTTACTACGATTTCTTCGTTTTCCGTAAATCGTTTGGCAGTTGCTTTGACGATAGAGAAAGCTACGGGCAATACTTCTTCCAGTGCTTTCTCGTATTTTTCGAGAATTTCTTTCTCTATCTTATCTATTTGTGCAAAGACTTCTTCGCGGTCTTCCAGTTCGGTGCTTTCGATGCTCGCTTTAAGTTCTTCCACTTTAGCGCGTTCGTCAGTAGCCGATTCGCGGATGTATTTTTTGAGTTCTTCCGTTTTGGCACGGAGGGCATCGTTGTCCAGTGCTTCAATCTCCGGGTAGGCAGCTTTGATCTTTTCTACCCAGGGTTTGATTTCTTTCATGTCTCGTGTGGATTTGTTTCCGAAAATCGAGCTTAAAAATTCATTAAATCCCATGTTGTATTATTTAGTTTATTATTATTTCTTGATTGTCTGCACGGTGCTTTTTCCATATATAAATCCGCGCAAAGTTACATTAAAATGCTGATTTATTTATGTTTTTCGCATGGTTTTTGTGAGGAATCTTTTACCGAAGATCGGTAATAGGAGCCGAAGAAGAAGCATTGGGAGCCCGTATGCGCATGAAATGAGCCAGTGTAGGCGCAATATGGTCGATTGTTACAGGTGTCTGAATGATGGCCGGTTTCACGGAGTGACCCATGAAGATCAGCGGTGCGGGGATATAGGAATGACGTACCACCTTGTTCTCGTTGCCGTTTTCGCTGACGATAGTCCATCCCGGCAACACGTCGATCACGAGGTCGCCGGAACGCTTGCGGTGATAGCCGTTGCGTATTCTGTATATTTCCGGAGTCCATGAACCCAGGAGAAGTCGGTGGGCGGAATATGCCTCATTTACTCCGCTGAACTGCATCAGGAAGTCGGCAGACTTTTCCTGCACTTCTGTCAGGTTCAGTTGCTTTTGTTCCAGTAACTTGTGGTTCAGATAGATTTGCTGGTCGTGATAGGCTTCTACATATTTTCCTTCGCCGTAAGTGGCCATCAGAAACATGTTCAGCAAGGCGGTGCAGCGGTTGAGGTGAAACTCTCCGGTCGGTATTTTGTACAGTCCCGAATCCGTCGATTCGCTGTCCGTATATCCGGTGGAAGTGACGAAGATAAGCACATTCTGCAAGCCTACTTTCTTGTCGAGCAGGTCAAGCAGGTTGGCGATGCTGCGGTCGAGGCGTACATAAGTGTCCTGTATTTCCATGGCACACTCTTGTACGGACTTGTGCGCATAGTTGCCTGCATAATAAGTAAGTGCCAATAAGTCAGTAATGTCATCCATGCCGACCGAACCTTTGCCGATTGCTTCTTCTGCGAGGGCATTTACTTCATCGTTGACGAACGGGCTGGTGATGAAACGGCGGAACTTATTGTTGCGGTCGTCGTCAAATTTATATTTGAACACTACGTCCCGCCAATCTGGCAGGAAAGTGTACATACCACGTGGGAAAACCGGTTCCCATGTGACGCTGGAGATGCGGGAGTCGATGGCCTGACGGTCGTTATATTGGCTTGCCCACCAGGGGAATTCGCCATAATAAGTCGTTCCGCTCCATTTTCCGGTCGTGGGATTGATCCAGAACGCTCCGTTTCCTGCATGTCCGGCAGCGAAAATGGCTGCGTCGCAGAAAGGGGCGATGGCGTATACGATACCTTTGCCTTGTGTCGCTATTTTCAGTTCGTCGGCAATGGTAGAGGTTAATAATTTGGTAGGGGCACAGGTCTGATCGGTGTAATAACCCATGAAGGCCGCATCGTCCGTACTGTTGACAGGGCGTAGGGTAGCTACATCCATCCATCGGTTGGAAATGATCCCGTTGACGGAAGGCGTTGATCCGCTGTAGATGGCTGCCATGGCAGAGGCACGGTCTACACCGCTGAATGTATATTCTGCATTGTGGAATACTCTTCCCTCTTTCCAAAGGCGTTTGAAGCCTCTCTCGCCGTAGAGCGACGAAAAAGCTTCCAGATAGTCCGTACGCAACTGGTCAATCGTGAGTCCTACCACAAGTTTAGGGGCAGTAGGCAACGACTGAGCTTGTAGCCCGGTGAAGGTCAGTACGGTAATCAGGGAAGTTAGTAGTCCTTTCATTATTTCTTTTTAGAGGTCAATATCAAATTGCTCGCTGAACGTATCAGCAAACAGAGTGCCAAAGGTACAACAGCTAAGTCAAATCTCTGCGGAATTAGCGGAAAAAGCACCATAAAAAGTGTTAAAACGACTAAATTCAGCGTCAAATACCAGCATTTCTTTCCTTTTCGGACACAATAAATGATGTATGGAAGGAGCAGAAGCTGTCCCGGATGGAATACCAGCAATAAGAAATTGGAGCTGACAGCCGGATGTTCGGAGAATAGGGCGAGGAAGGCCAGCACACAGCCCACGATGCCTGCGGCACCGAATAAAATAAGGTCGACACCCCAGAGTCCTGTCCTTTTGCGGATGCTGTAGATAGTAGCAGCTGCGGTAAGTATAAAAAGCAGGAGGGAACATTGGAACGGGGTGGGCATCCAACCGCCTTCTTCTTCCTCGGGAAGGGCGTCTACGATCAGCTCCTTGCCGGATACGAGCGGACGCTGAACCGAATCATGGACGATTTGGGCGCCTGCGAAAGCATCCATCAGGTAAAAGGGGGCAAACATCATTTGGCGTTGCGTGATGGGGCGGTCTGCTTCGCTACCGATGCAGAGGTCGATGCCGAAGCGGGCCCACGGATGGCCTTTGCAGTATTGATGTACGATATCGCGGAAAGATAGCGAACCGTCTTGCGGCTCTGCGGGATATATTACCTTTCCGTCAATGCTTTCTTCTATTTTATCGCGCGGGCGTGTAGCGCAGTTGTCATAAAAGAAATTATACCGGTAAACTCTGTTTTCGGGAAGATAGTTTTCTTGCAGTAGTCGGATGAGTTCCGCTTTTTCTTCTTTGCTCAGGTTGAGTGTCTGTTGCCAGACGCTGCGCCCGTCGAAGGCATATTCCGCCGCGAAACGGGCGTAGTCGGTAGCTCCCAGCTGGTAGTCTGTCTCACCGAGTGAAAAACGGAGGATGAAGTTGGGAGTATTGAAGCTGAATAGTCCATAGTTGAATACGGCATCTATTCCGTTGGCCGGATCTTCGTAGCGGATGGCTGTATGTCCGAACAGGGAGTATATTTCTTCACCGGGGGCGCAAGTCAGCAGGCTGAGGCGGATGGAGTCGTTGCCAGAAGCTATGGCTTGTCCGTTTGAAAAGATAAGCAGATAAAGAGTCAGTAATGGATATAGAATTGTCCGTTTCATCAGAAATGCCCGTTTATTATTTTGGTGGCGAATATACGAAGAATAGTTGGATTGTAGAAACGGAGGCTTCGTTTTATCCAAACAGAGGCTTTGTTTTACCCAAACAGAGGCTTCGTTTTACCCAAACAGAGCCTCTGATTAGGGTAAATAGGGCCTTTAAAAGCGTTCTTTTTTTCTTATAAAATGTGGAACGCTGAACGGAACACTTTAAAACTCTTGTAACTGATTGATATATAGGGAAATGTTGTGTAAGGAAAAATGACTATGAAACGCAAAGCGGTACCATAATAAGGGATAACTAAT
>OHGH01000445.1_pt1 | contig 22561 bp, 21 predicted proteins | sample 1567801 | NCBI WGS metagenome assembly OHGH01 (sample SAMEA3879519, study PRJEB24766) | human gut metagenome | biome: human-associated habitat; feature: feces | place: USA | collected 1985/1987
CCGTCACGGCTTCGCCGTGCCACCTCTCCCGAAAGGGAGAGGCTTTGGCAAGGGCAAAAAGTTTGCAGCTTAACAGTTGGATTCTTTCTGCCGTTGACGAATGGAGGACGAAACTCTCCGGTTCTGCCAAGGGCTCGCCCTTCGGGAGAGCTGTCGAGCGCAGCGAGACTGAGAGGGTCCTCCCTCAAACCAGCCCCTTTCCAGCACAGCAGAGCAGCGCATACCTATTATAATGCCTTACAAGATGCGCACCCGGATCACGGCCGGGATAGCGGAAAGTTTTTCGGCCAGCTGGACATTCACTGCGCCGGTCGCATCCAGCATCGTATAAGCCATCTCTTTTTTGCTCTTATTCACCATGTTTTCAATATTCAGCCCGGCTTCTGTGGTCAATGCGGTGATCCGGCTGATCATACCCGGCTCATTTTTATGGATGATGCAGATACGCCGTCCTCCAGCGCGGGGCTGGTGGACCTCCGGCATATTGACCGAGTGAGCAATGTTGCCGTTTTTCAGGTAATCGCTGATCTCCTGTGCCGCCATCACGGCGCAGTTATCCTCTGCTTCCGGTGTGGACGCCCCCAGATGCGGTGTGCAGATGACCCCCGGCTTGCCCAGCAGTGCCTCACAAGGGAAATCGGTCATATAGGTGCTGACCTTTCCGGTCTCCATCGCTTCCAGCAGAGCATCGTTGTTTACCAGCTCGCCCCGGGCATAATTCAGGATCTTGACGCCATCCTTGCACAGCGCCAAGGTCTGAGCATTGATCGTATCCCGTGTGGTGGGCAGATAGGGCACATGGATGGTCAGATAATCGCACAGGGGGAGCATGTCGTTCAGGTTTACGCAGTGGTGGACCTGGCTGCTGAGGTTCCAGGCTGCATCAATGGAAATATAGGGATCATAGCCATAGACCTCCATCCCCAGCTGGATCGCGCGATTCGCCACCCTGGAGCCGATCGCTCCCAGGCCGATGACACCCAGTGTCTTACCCTGGATCTCATTGCCCACAAATTGTTTTTTGCCTTTTTCCACGCTTTTGGAGATCGCCGGGTCACCGGCCAGGCTCTGGGTCCACTGTGCAGCGGCCGCCACATTGCGGCTGCCCGCGATCAGCATCCCCACCACCAGCTCAGCCACTGCATTGGCGTTGGCGCCGGGGGTATTGAACACCACGATGCCCTGTTCACTGCACCGGTCCAGCGGGATATTATTGACTCCGGCTCCCGCCCGGGCGATCGCCAGCAGCTCCTCATTAAAGGTCGTGTTCAGCAGGTCAGCACTGCGCACCAGGATACCATCCGGCGCATCGGCGTCCACCGCTACTTGAAACAGGTTCTTCGGCAGCTTTGCCAGCCCTACCGGGCTGATAGCATTGAGCGTTTTAATGGTATACATCGTTGCGGACCCCTTTCCCATATTTTATGCGTTTTCTTTGCGGAACTTCTCCATAAAATCCACCAGCTGTTCCACGCCCTGGACCGGCATAGCATTGTAGATGGATGCCCGCATACCGCCTACCAAGCGGTGTCCCTTCAGGTTTACAAGACCTGCCTGCGCAGCCTCTGTGCAGAATTTTTTATCCAGCTCCGGGTTCGGGCTGGTAAAGGTAACATTCATCGTGCTGCGGTAGCGGGGCTGGACCGGATTTGCAAAAAAGCTCTGTCCATCCAGGTAATCATACAAGAGCTTTGCCTTTGCCTCGTTGATCTGCTGCATCTTTGCCAGACCGCCGATCTGATCCTCCAGGTAGTGCAGCACCAGACCCGTCATATAGATGCACCAGCAAGGGGGCGTATTGTACATGCTGTCCTTCCCGATAAGGGTCGTGTAGTTCATCATCGTAGGCACCGTGTCAGCTGCATGGCCCAGCAGATCCTCCCGAATGATGGCAATGGCCATACCGGCAGGCGCTACATTTTTCTGTACGCCAAAATAGATGCAGCCATACTGGCTGACCTCCACCGGCTTCGAGAGGATCATGGAGCTCATATCTGCCACCAAGGGCACCCCCTCCACCTGGGGCAGCTCCACATACTGGGTGCCGAAGATGGTGTTGTTTTGGCAGATGTGGATATAGCTTGCATCTGCATCGTAGGGCAGAGCCGCCACATCCGGGATATAGGTAAAGTTTTTGTCCTTGCTGGAGGCGATCACCCGGGCTTGCCCAAACTTGGCCGCCTCCTTGGCTGCCAGGTTGGAAAAGTTGCCGGTAACGATATAATCCGCCTTGCCGGTGGTCATAAAGTTCAGCGGCACCATAGCAAACTGCTGGGTCGCACCACCCTGGAAAAAGCCCACCTTGTAGTTATCCGGGATCTGCATCACCCGGCGCAGCGTATCCTCCGTATCCTGGATGATGGCCTCGAACCACTTACTGCGGTGGCTCATCTCCATCACACTCTGGCCGCTGCCCTGATAGTCCAGCAGCTCTGCCTGGGCCTGCTTCAGGACCTGTTCCGGCAGCATGCTGGGGCCAGCGCTGAAATTATAGACTCTTGCCATCATCGATCTCTCCTTTTCCGCTCCTCTATTGTGGGCCCGCCGGGCCATCGCTGTGTGTTGCTATGGTGGTAGTATAGCGGTTTTTACGCAGGCGAAACAAGGGCATCTTTGCACAAAGTTCCCCCCGGATGCCCGCACAGAAAGCACACAACGCACAAATGTATTTGTGTCAAACACACTTAGTAAGACATTTGTAAAACATCTTCCTCCACATATGCCTTTCTGCCTCCTTTTTCTCTTGTGGTCTGGCATTTTTTCGGGTATAATGGAGCAAGTTAAGACAGTTGTAAAAGCTATTTTTTGAAAGGATATCTGCTATGTACGGTCTGCCCGACACACTGCGCCCCCTGTCCCCCGCAGAAGAACAGGTTTTACTGGCTTTATTGGACTGCCCCACCCCTGCCCAGCGCAGAGATATCAGCGAAAAATTGGCGGATAAGGGCTGGGCTGCTGCCACTGTGCTGAACTTTTTATATCGCTTGGAGGAAAAAGGCTGGGTGAAGCGCCGCAAAACCGGCAGCCGCAATGTCTACACCCCCACCGTGACCCGTCGGGCTTACGGCGTTTTTTGTATGCGTCAAAGGCTGGATACCTTGTTCGGCGGAGATCTGACCCAGGCCGTACGCGCACTGGTAAGCGAGAGCGGATGCTCGGCCAGCCAGCTGGGTGACGCCTGCTGGAACAAAAACAGGCCGAAGCTGAGGAGTATGAACTCTACGACCCTTACGGGTAACGTCCCAAGCCTCTCCCTTGATTGACATTTTCCTCAAAGCGTGATATCCTTGCTGCCGGTTAGAGGGAGGAATCATTATGGATCACAATCGCTCGCCGCAGATGTCAGAAGCCTTTATCACTGCGGCATTTTTGTCCATGTCCGGCGGTCTGCAGGATGCCTATACCTACTTTGCCCGGGGCGGTGTGTTTGCCAACGCCCAGACCGGCAATGTCGTGCTGCTGAGCCACCACCTGTTTGCGGGGAATTTTTCCGCTGCGCTGCGCTGCCTGATCCCCTTGATCAGCTTTGCTATGGGCATCGCCGCGGCAGAAGCCATCCGCCGCAAAAGCTGCCATACCCACCTGCACTGGCGTCAGTTGGTGCTGGTAGCGGAGATCGGGCTGCTGTTCGGCGTTGCTTTTCTGCCGGAAAGCTGGAACCCCGCAGCCAACGCCCTTGTCTCCTTTGCCTGCGCTATGCAGGTGCAGACTTTCCGCAAAGTGCACGGCTATGCTTTTGCCAGCACCATGTGCATCGGAAACCTGCGCAGCGGTATGGAAGCCCTGTGTGCGTACAGCCAGATCCGCGCCCCTGGCGCCCTGCACAAGGCCCTGCACTACTTTGGCATCATCGGTTTGTTTGCCCTGGGCGCCGGCCTGGGCAGCCGTCTGATTGCCCTGTGGGGGATGCGCACCATCTGGGTCTCCTGCCTGCTGCTGCTTGTGAGCTTTGGCCTGATGTTCCGGCAAGGCGACTGACCCCGCACCCGAACAAAAAAACAGCACCGCCGCCCTCCCCTGCAAAGGGATGGAGCGCAGCGGTGCTGTTTTTGGTTTAGCAAAACTAATATGTACTAAATTGAAACTTTATTTTGATAATTCCAATTCCGAAAAAATATTTGAAAGAATACTCCATATAACTGCATAATCAATGCTAGATTCGACTTCATGTGCAACCAATTTGCACCACTGTTTTATCCTGTTATCCTCCACATCAACCCCCCAATACTCAGAAAGAACGTCTCTATCATACTCGTTGATAGTTTCTTCAATCAAATCCCTATATCTCTTTATTCTCCCAAAAGCTGCGGGCATTTCCACTAGCATACCATCTTCAGATTTCATATAAACTCTACCGCCAGCTGAAAAACCATCCCGAATATTAGTATTGATTACTCCTTTTTTAGTTGCAAGCCACAACGCATATTTATTGTATTTTTTATTATTCCCTATGCTTAGCACTTCTGGGAATAAAGCATATCCAGTTACCGTCAATCGCTCTTTTTCTTCGCGTGATAGAGCTGTCCATAGACGTGCAGTCATTGGCGTAGAAGATTCCACCTCATTAGCTGCCCACCATAAACTTTCTCCCGGTTTAAGATGGCTTTTGTAATATTGAGATACAATAGGAACCGGATTGTCCATTGTTCTTAATTCATCATAGTCAATATGCATTTTTTCAAATATAGTCAGTTGGTGCTTTTCTTGAAGCTGCATATCTATTCTGTATCGAGGATAATGCGTAACCACAATTTCTGAAAGACAATCTTCATAAGGCTTTGACAAAAATTGAATCGGCTTTCCCAATTTCCCAAAGGTCATAAAGATACGTTCTATCTTTTGATCTCTCGTCGATTCCAAGATACTACTTCCAATTGACTGCCAATGATTTTTTTCAGTACTCTTGACCTCAACTCCAAACATATGTTTGGCAACAATATCAGGGAAACTCGCTCCAGACACCAACTTTACTGTGCCCTCAAACGCCGTTCCTTGAGCACAGTGCGAAAGAGCCGAATACACATCCTCCTCAAGTTTTTTCCCTCCACGAGTAATATAATAGCTTTCTCGTCTGCAAGCATCTTCGTTTAGAAAAGCATCTGTTTTACTCATCAGCGCCTGGAATGCAGGAAGCTCCATCTGACAAGCCGTTGATATAATCATGGATGATTGCCCCCCTTTTCTTATTTTTATACTGTAGTTTCAAAATAACTAATCCATTTTTCCTCTAATCTTTTAGCTATATTATATGCTAAAACACATGGAACAGCATTTCCGATGATTTTATACGCATCACTTGCACAAACGCCGATATTATCTGCTGTTTTTTTCAAAATAAACTGATAATCGTCCGGAAAGGTCTGGATACGTGCACACTCTCGAACACTCAATCTTCTTTCTGAAAATCCCGCTGATAGTTCCTCTGTATGCTTTCCACCGTGTTCAACACTTAAACGTCGATACTCAATATTTCCATGATGTTCTGATCTAATAGTCGGACCCACAGAATCCAATTTAATCTCCGTTTGTCCTTGACAATGTGCCCCCATAAATTTTGCTCTTGAATATTTTTGCTGAGAGAGATCCGAACTATTTTCTGGTTCTAAAAGATCTACAAATGAGTCTCGGCAAGTTACGATTGGTTGTAATCCTGCACCATGTGTTCTAACCGGATAAGGATCATATTCCCTTGGTATAACGGCCATGGAAAGAGCCTTTTTAGCTTCATCTGTCAATGCACTCTTTTTGAATCCGAAGAAAATAACACGCTCGCGGGATTGCGGCACTCCATAGTCCGGTGCATATAATACTTTGGCTGGAACAACAATATACCCCCCATTTCCGGCTTCCGCAAAATCGTGTTCTATAATCTCTTTCACATCCTCGAGATTAGTCAACCCCTTTACATTTTCTGCGACAAATAGTTTGGGACTTGTCAGTGAGATCACTTCCCTCATCCACATATAGAGTTGTCCCCGGTTTTCTACAGACGGCTCATCATCGGCCAGAGCAATACCCAAATGGCTTTTCTTAGACTTAAATCCTAGCCGTTTTCCTGCAATAGAAAAATCCTGGCAGGGAAATCCTCCCGTAACAATGTCCACTTCACCAGGGAAAACCATTTCACCCAACTGCGCACGCTTAACTAGATCAACGATGCTATCCAGGTGATAAATTTCATTGGCATTTGGTTTTCGCTGTCCAAAATAGGACACCCATGCTGCTTTTGCATCTGGGCGAATGTCATTTGCAAACACTGTATTAAAAATTGTAGGGGCCACACGGACCCACTCTCCATAAGATTCTCTTATCCAATCAGGATGAATATCTGCATTGATAGATTTTCTCAAACATATAAAATCACCTTCAAAGCCAATATCCATTCCACCGCATCCAGAAAACAATGACAATAGTTTCACTTATCGCAATTCTCCTTAGTTACTTTATTTGAAGAATCAATACATTTTTAATGCACATACTGTCTCGATGTGCTCCGTATGCGGGAACATATCCACGGGGGTGATCTCCTGGACGCGGTAACCCAGGGCCGTCAGCTGGGCCAGGTCCCGGGCCAGGGTCTCCGGGTTGCAGCTGACATACACCACACGGCGGGGAGACAGACGGGCCAGGCTTTGCAGGAACTGAGGGGTGGAGCCTTCCCGGGGCGGGTCCATGAACACCACATCTGCTTTCAGGCCCTGCTGCGCAGCATCCAGCATCCAGGCCGTAGCATCTGCGGCAACAAAGCGGGCATTGCGCACCCCATTATGCCGGGCATTGCCAATGGCGTCCTGCACCGCATCCCGATTCACCTCCACGCCCAGCACCTGCTTGCAGCGGTCGGCAGCGGTCAGGCCAATGGTCCCAATGCCGCAGTATGCATCCAGCACCGTCTCCTTGCCCGTAAGATGGGCTGCATCCACCGCCAGGCCATACAAAACAGCGGTCTGGACCGGGTTTACCTGATAAAAACTGCGGGGGCTGATCGCATAGCGCTTACCGCACAGTTCATCCAAGATAAAGCCCTTGCCGTAAAGCACCTTCTCCTGGGTGCCCAGCACAGCGCTGGTGCGGCGGGGGTTATAATTCTGCACAACGGTGGTGACCGTCACCTCTCGGGCGGCGGCGGCCTCCAGCAATGCGCGGATGAAGTTTTTTGCCCCAGGCAGCACCGGCTGTGCTGTTACCAGCACCACCATCACCTGACCGGTGACCCCCCGCCGCACCAGACAATGGCGCAGCAGACCCGTGCCCTTATCCTCATTGAACGGGGCATACCGGCAGGCATTTGCTGCCTGACGCACGGCCAGCAGGGTCTTATTCAGCACTGCATCCTGTAACAGGCAGTCCTCTGCCGGCAGCACCTTATGCGTACCTGCGGCATAGATGCCGGTGGTCACTTTCCCGCCGGGGGCCGGGGCAAAGGTAGCAATGGCCTTATTGCGGTAATGCCAAGGCTGCTGCATCCCCCGGATGGGGCGCACCGGCCCGTATTTCCCCACCAGGGTGCGTACCTTTTCCTCTTTTTGCTTCAGCTGAGCGGCGTAATCCAGCCCCAGCAGGGGGCATCCGCCGCAATTTTTGGCGCGCAGTTTGCAGTCTGTCATAGCTTTTTCCTTACATCCTTTGGATATGTTTTCTTTCAGTATAGCCGGAAAATGCAGCGGGTGCAAGCCGTCTGTGTGTTGGACAGAAGCAAAATCCCCCAAAACTTTTGTTTTCCTGCTTTTTACGCAACAAAAACCATCCCCCCGGTCTGCGGAATGCAGGCCGGGGGGATGGCAGTTCAGCGGATCAAATGGGTCGTATTACAGGTAGAGCTTCTCGCCCAGTTCCTTCTTTGCGCAGTCCTTTGCCTTGATCAGCACGCAGGGCTGGGTGTCCGAACCGGGGAACACGGGCAGCTCGCTGACCAGGTCAGAACCGTACTTTGCCTTCAGCTCGTCCATATCGCCAAAGTCCAGGCAGCGGTTGGGGCAGGCTGCCACGCAGGCAGGCTGGCCGCCGGCTGCACGGATCGCAGCGCAGGCATCGCACTTGCCCACGACCTTCTTCTCCTCGATGTACTGGGGCACATCGTAGGGGCAGGCAGAAACACAAGCCTGGCAGCCGATGCACAGCTTATCGTCGTGCAGCACGGTGCCATCCTCTGCCTTGTACATTGCACCCACCGGGCAGGCGCTGACACAGGCCGGGTTCTGGCAGTGGTTGCAGCTGGTGGAGAAGCTATACATCTTCACCTTCGGGAAAGTGCCCACCTCGTAGCTGTCTGCGGTACGGTAGATGGTGCCCACGTCCAGACGGTTCTTGTCCTTGCAGGCCACCTGACAAGCGCGGCAGCCGATGCAGCGGGTCATATCAAAATAAAATCCTAATGCCATCCTTCTCCCCCTCCTTTACAGCGACAGGATACGCTTATCGGTCAGGCAGTCCTCTTCCAGAGCGGGACCGTCGTACTTCTCGATCTTGCAGTTGATGTTGTTGTAGGGCGTCACGCCGGAGCCGCTCATCTCGTTGCCCAGCAGGTAGTTATCTGCACCGCTGCGGTCAATGCCGGTCTCCTCGTCCACGTTGACCCATGCACCGTGGGGGATGGACACCACGCCCGGCATCATGGACTGCATCACGCTGGCCTTACGCAGGGCTTGTGCGGTCTTGGTGCTGATCAGCACGGTATCGCCGGTCTTGATACCCAGCTCTGCAGCGTCGGATGCGTTGATGTACACCGGGTTGGGCCAGGCCTCACGCAGCCAGGGGCAGTTATCGAAGGTGGAGTGACAACGGCGCAGGTAGTGGATATTGTACAGCAGGTAGGGGTACTCGCCCTTCTCGCCGCCGATCTTGCCGTCCTTAAAGGTGGTCTCGTAGCCAGTGTTGGGGGTAATGTACTCCGGATAGGGCTTGTAGTCCCAATCAATAAAGCCGAAGCTGTTGAACAGGTCAGCCTTGGACTGGCTGCAGATCTCTAACTTTCCGCTGGGCGTTTGGCGGGGGTTAGCCTCCGGGTCAGCGATGAAGTCAGCATAGCCGATGGAGTTGCTGAACTCGTCGCCGGGCTTGCGCTCCACCTGGTAACCGCCGTTGTCGATGAACTCCTGCAGGCCGATCACGCCCTCCTGAGCCTCGCCTTCCACGCCCCAGTTCTTGATGTCTGCGTCGGTAATGGTGACCAGCTTCTGGAACTCCTTACCCTGGGTGCCGGGCACTACCACCTTGGAGCCTGCGATGCGGTTGAAGAACTGCTGCTTCTCGCTGATGGCGTAGTTCTGCTTGGGATCGATGCCCATCTTCTCCATGATCAGGCTGTAGATCTCCTGGTCGTTCTTTGCCTCGTACAGGGGCTCGGTGACCTGAGAGTAGCACAGCAGGAACTCACGGTTGGAGGAAGCCAGTCCGCCGGGACGCTCCCAGTAGGTGGTGACCGGCAGCACGATATCAGAGTACTTTGCCGGGGTGTTCAGGAACTGAGCGCTGGACACGACAAAATCCACCTTACGGTGTGCCTCGATGCCCTTCTTCATGTTGGGGCCGGTCTGCAGGTAGGCATGCTCGTCCATGTTGACGATGCAGTGGATATCACAGGTGCGATCCTCGCCCTTGGTGACTCTGCCGCCGTAATAGTCGCCGATCATGCGGTACTTGCCGGTGAGCACAGCGTCCCAGACCTGAGGACCAACGATCATGCCGTCCACATCATTGCTCAGGCCGGTATCCAGGCCGGAGCCGCCGCCACGCACCAGAGAAGAACCGATGTTGCCGGAGCTTGCAGTGTAGCTCAGCGCCACGCAGTTGCCGGGCTTGCCCATATGGCCGCCCATAGCGCCCACGGTCATGATGATCTGGGGCACGTTCTCAGAGCCGTCGTTACGGGCAGAAGCAAAGCTGTACATGAACCAGACGTTGTTGCCCTTGCCCATCACGCGGGCCAGCTCGGTGATCTGCTCCACCGGGGTGCCGCAGATGTTGGAAGCCCACTCCGCGGTCTTTTCCACACCGTCGTACTTGCCGGTGAGGTAATCACGGAAGTTCACATCGCTGCGCAGATCCGCAGGCTTGTGGTCTGCGTCAAAGCCGACGGTGTACTTGTTCAGGAAGTCCCAGTCGATGATGCCGCCCTCTTCGTTGTCCAGGCGCAGCATCTCATAGGCAACGCCCAGCAGCAGAGCCGTATCGGTACCGGTACGCACAGGCACCCAGTCTGCATCCAGAGCCTGGGCCGAAGCGCTGTACATGGGGTCGATGGAGATGAACTTAACGCCCTTTTCCTTTGCGCGCAGGTAGTTCATCATCGGGGTGCCGGGGGCAGACCATGCCGGGTTCAGAGACAGGAACACAACCGTATCTGCGTTCAGGATATCAAAACGGTCGTTGCCGGTGCTGAAGCCGTTGCCGCCGATGCCCAGGGTAGAGGCAGTGTTCAGCAGGTAGCTGCCGTAAGAGGTGGAGTCAGCAACCGAGGTGTGGCCGCCGATGGCCAGCAGGGGGTCGCAATCCCAGTGAGAGCCCCAGCTGCCGGTCAGGAAAGCCTGGCTGCCGTACTTCTCTTTGATGGAGAGGAACTGCTCTGCCACATAGGTAGCAGCCTCGTCCCAGGAGATGCGCTCCCACTCGTCGATGCCGCGCAGCTGGCCGTTGGGATTCTCCGGAGACCAGTGCTTACGCTTCATGGGGTACTTCAGACGGTCAGCACCAAAGCACTGCTGCTGCTGTGCCTTGCCGCGGACACAGCCGCGCTGCTGGGGGTAGTCCAGAGAGTCCGGGTGGGTATCGTCGGTCTTCTGACGCACCACGGTACCGTCCTTGACCATGACCTTATTCATGCAGCGGCCGCCGCAGTTGTGCCAGCAGGCAGCGCTGACCCACTTGCCGCCCTCTTCAGGGTTGGTGATGGGGGTATGCTCCACCGTGCCGGAAGCCTCCTCAGAGGGAGCCGAAGCGGCCAGGTCGTTGTCCTTATTACAGCCGGTCAGTGCCGCTGCTCCTGCCAGGGCTGCGGTAGCTACCGCGCTGTCCTTCAGGAACTGACGGCGGTTCAGGGTCGTGCTGCAAAATTTGTTCAGCAGATCTGACATTGTGTTCCTCCTTGCGGCGTATAGCCGCCCAGTATGTTCGTTCTACAGATAATCTTATCAACAAAGCGGGAATAAGGCAATGGACATATTCCTGCTTTGTGTTACTTAATGCCCACTTTTGATAAAGCGTACCAATACATTTGTCAAAATTGCATTGCAAAGTTTTCCATTTCCGGGGGAAAGTTCGATATTTTTCACAAAAGCTTGCGAAACCACAGGCTTTATGGTTAAATGATAGCATCAAAAGAAAGCGAGGCCCACCCATGACCCAAACCCAGCTGGAATCCATTGCAGCCGTGCTTGCCGGGCGGCATTACCTGTACAGCCTGTTCCACCAGGTGTTCAGTCAGCAGCCCCAAAAGGAGCTGTTGGATCTGTTGTGCTCCCCCTTTACTGCCCAGGCGCTTGGGCTGTTTGCCGCCGACGATCAGGACGCCTTGGCCCAAGGCGCTGAATGGCTGCCGGGCCTGCCCCCGCGCCTTGCCGACCCGGACATAGCCGAAGCAGTGGAAAACGAATATATGCACCTGTTCATCGGGCCGGGCAAGCTGCCCGCCCCGCCCTGGGAGTCTGTGTACCGGGGCAAGCAGGAGTTTTTGTTTACCGACATCACCCTGGAAGTGCGGGACTTCTACCGCTCTCAGGGCTACCTGCCCCAGGGCTACCCCCATGTAGCGGACGACAGCCTGGGCCTGGAGCTGGACTTTATGGCCAAGCTGAGCCAGAAGGCGCTGGAGCTGTTCCAGGCAGGCAACCTGCAGGGTGCGCTGGCGCAGCTGCGTGTGCAGAACATCTTCCTCAGCAGCCACCTGCTGGCCTGGGTGCCCCAGTTCGTGCAGCGGATGCAGAAGGTAAAGGTGCAGCTGCTGTACCCCCGGCTGGTGGAGATCAACGCCGCATTTTTGCAGCAGGATCAGGCCCTGCTGGCTGAGCTGATCCAGACCCTGACAGAGAACTGAGCAAACAAAAATGGATCTATCCGTTCTGGGCGTGCCCCGGATAGATCCATTTTTTATTTATCCTCTGCCTGCTCTTCTGGCGGGCGTTTTTCCCGGGCACGCACATACCGAAAGACCCCGGCTTCGCTGACCAGCATGGACCGGCACAGCAGCGCTGCGCCCTCCTCCACCGTGTAATCCTGCTGGTCCAGCCACCAGTCCCAGGTGGAGAAGAAGAAGGTAACGATCTTTGCATGCCACAGCCGCACCGGCAGCCGCCCCCGGCTGTCCGGCGTGAGGAACAGGCAGCTGTGCCCCTGCTGGATCACCTCGTCCAGAACCCGCATCCCAATGGCGGTAGTGCTGTCGGTATACAGGGTCTCCAGATATTCCCGGTACTGATCCACGGTGGACAGATACCGGCGCAGATCCGCTTCCATCTGTTCCCGGTCTGGCTGGGCGTCCGGCATGGGTTTTTGATACACCAGGCAGCCGCACAGCGCCTCGTCCGCTTCCCGGAACATCTCCTCCAGCAGCTGCTCCTTGCCGCTGTAATGGGCATAAAAGGTCTTGCGGTTGATGGTGGCCTGCTGGGCCAGCAGCTTGACCGTGATCTCCTCAAAGGACATCTGACGCAGCAGCTCCAGCATTGCCCTGCGCAGCAGGTTCTGGGTGCGGTCGATGCGCAGATCCCCTTTGGTTTCTCGTTGTGCCATCTTTGGCCATCCTTTCCCCTGATCGGGAGGTTTTTTCTATGTCTTTTTTTCTTGATCCCGCCGCAAAGGCACTGCTGGCCCAGGACCACCCCACGGTGGACCCCGCCCGCTGCCACAACAAGCGCCAGATGCGCAGCCGCTGCACCGCCTGCCAGGATATCTGTCCCCAGGCGCTGTACCAGAAACCGGGCTTTGTGCCCCGCTTCAACGCCTGTGCCAACTGCGGCCTGTGTGTAAGCGCCTGCACCACCCGCTGCATCTCCCCTGCCCCGGATACCCTGGAGGCGCAGGCTGCACTGCTGAAAAAGCCCGAAGGCCCGGTATGGCTGGGCTGCGATGCCGCCGCCCGGCAGAACGATCTGTCGGTACACTGTCTGGCTGCACTGCCCTGGGAGTATCTGGCCGCCTTATCCCTGCGGGGGCCGGTGATCCTGGATATTGCTCCCTGTGCCCAATGCGAACAGGATGCTGCGGCGGCGCTGCTGCGGCAGAACCTGGAAAAGCTCCTGATCTTCTGGGGTGCGGAGGAGTTTGGCCGCCGCATCCAGCTGGATGACAGCGGCGCTCCTGTGCCGGAGCATGGTGCCACGACCCGCCGGGGGCTGCTGCGCAGCGCCCTGGCCCAGGGTCAGAAGGGGCTGGGCAAGCTGGCCGGACAGCTGCCGGGCAGCAAGCAGCAGCCCAGCGAGGGACTGGTCTACCGGGGATTGCTGCACCAGCAGATGCTGGCTCACCCCGGCGCTCATGGCTGGATCCTGCCCCGCTTTACCGAAAAATGCTGGGGCTGCGGCATCTGTGAGGCCATCTGCCCCCAAAAGGCACTGCAATTCACCCCCCAGCCGGATGGCAAGGTGGCGGTGCAGCTGTTCCCCTCCCGGTGTACTGGCTGCGAGCTGTGCGCCCAGCTCTGCCCGGACAAGGCGATCTCCGGCACAGCCATTGCGCAGCTGCCGGACCTGAACACCGTTTGTCTGGCCGTAACCGAGCAGGCACAGTGCCGCCATTGCGGCCACCCCATCCGCCCGGGCAGCGACCCGGATCTCTGTCCTGCCTGCCGCAAAAAGCAGGCCCGGGTCCCCGGCCGCCGGCTCTGACCGTATCTTCCCAAAAGCTCCCGTCCTGCGGCGGGGGCTTTTTTATTTTTGTCCTGCCAGCAGGGCAGCGTAGGCTGCAGGGTCATTGCAGTTTTGCAGCAAAGGCTGGCACGCCGGTTCCAGCTGCAAAAAGCGGGCGTCACAGCTTTGGATCAGCCGCCGCACCGGGGCCGGGCCGGGGCGGATCAGCTGCTCGATCTGCTCTGCCAGCTCTGCCCGGTATACCCCGATCAGCGGTTCCCACTTGCCATTGCAGCAGGCCAGCACTGCGTCCCCGCCCTGGCTGCGCTGGGCCTGCACCAGCCGGGACAGGATCTCTGCGCTCACCAAGGGCACATCCACGCTGAGCACCAGACACAACGGACGTGCCGCCGCCTGGAAGCAGGCGTGCAGCCCGCCCAAAGGCCCCCGCTCCGGGTAGACATCCGGCACCACCCGCCAGGGGCAGTCCCCGCCCCGGTATCCCGAGATCAGGATCTCCCCCACGCCCAGAGCCCGGGCCTTTTCTGCCTGGTGCTGCAAAAAGGTCTTGCCCTGCCAGCACAGCTGGGCCTTATCCCGCCCCATCCGGGAGGAATGTCCCCCCGCCAGCAGGATAAAACTTACATCACGCATCCGCCCTGCCCTCCAGATGATCCCGGATCAGCCGGGCCGCAGCCTCCCCATCCTCCAACGAAAGGCGGGGCAGGCCATGGGTGTCCAGCTCCGGCAGGTCGGTAGCAATGGCCAGCACCTGCCCAGTGCAGACCGGTGCAGCGCTGTTGCCCCGGCGCACCAGCTCGATCTTCGGGCCGGGCCAGTGCTTGAACCCTTCCAGCAGGATCACATCCGCTTGCGGGAACAGACCTGTCAGCACATCCAGATCCGGGGCAGACCAGCGGCGCACCGCACAGAACTTGGTATCCGAAAACACCACCGTTCCCACAGCGCCCGCCGCAAAACAGCGGCTGCTGTCGGTGCCGGGCACATCCGCTTCAAACTCGTGGCCATCGTGCTTGATCACCGCCACCTGCAGCCCCAGCGCCGTCAGCGCAGGGATCACTTTTTCACAATATGTGGTCTTGCCGGAGTTCTTCACCCCGGAGATCGCAAACAATCCCGGTGTTTTCATCACAGCATCACCACATCTACGCTCTGCCCCGGCTCCAGGGGCGGGCTGCCTGCGGGCAGGTCCAGCATACAGTTGCATCCCTGCATACTGGAAAGCACCCCCGAAGCATGAAGCCCCTGGGGCAGGGTGACCTGTCCATCCTGACAGACGCCCCGGACGAAGCGCCGGTTGGGGCTGGCCTTTGCAAAGGCGCTTTGCAGCACCGCCCGGCGGCGCACCGGCGCAAGAGCCGGGCAGCCGGTCAGGGCTGCCAGCATGGGCCGCACCAGCAGCTCGATATGAGCCGCCGCCCCAAAGGGATTGCCGGACAGGCTCAGCACCGGCACGCCATTCCACTTCCAGAACAGCGCCGGGCTGCCCGGCTTCATGCGGACCTTCCAGAATACCGGATCCACCCCCAGCTGCGCCGTCACTGCATGGAGGATATCTTTTTTGCCCACCGAAACGCCCCCGGTGGTCAGTACAAAGTCTGCATCGGCAGCCGCCTCCTGCACCGCTTGGGCCACGGCTGCGGCATCATCCGGCAGCTGGCGGGCAACGGTCAGCTCTGCGCCCAGCTCCGTGAGGCGGGCAGCAGTCAGCCAGAGGTTTTGGTTGTAGATACGCCCCTGTTCCAAAGGCTGTCCCGGGGCGGTGACCTCGTCGCCGGTGGTCAGCAGCGCCACCCGGGGCCGGGGACGCACCGGCACCTCTGCCAGGCCCATCCCCGCCAGGATGCCTACCTCCACCGCACCAATGCGGGTGCCGGCAGGCAGCAGCAGCGCCCCGGCAGGGTAGTCCTCGCCCGCAAAACAGTAGTTGCCGTGATGGGGCACCGGGGCATAGACCTCCACCACATCCTCGGCGTAATTGGTTTTTTCCTGCCACTGAACACAGTCGCATCCGTCGGGGATCGCACCGCCGGTCATGATGCGCACACATTCGCCAGGGGCCACGGTACCGGCGTACCAGCCTCCGGCGTCCACCTCTGCCACCACCCGCAGGCGGGCAGGGCTCTCCGGGCTGGCCTGGGCCAGGTCTGCACTGCGGCAGGCATAGCCGTCCACCGGCGAACGGTCAAAGGGCGGGTTGGGCTGCTGGCTGATCATATCCCGGGCCAGCACCCGGCCCATGGACTGCAAAAGCCCTGCCTGCTCCTCCCCCTCCAGGGGGTGCAGAGCGGCGCATACCAGCTCTGCCGCCTGTTCCAGTTCGATCTGCTTGCGCATGGTCAGACTCCTTTTCCAAACCCGCAGTTGGGATAGGTGCATACCGGGCAGCCCAGGCACAGGCCGCCTGCCCCCATCCGGGTGATATCCCGCCGGGTCAGCTCCACGCCGGCCGCCACCCGGGGCAGCACCAGGTCAAAGATCGTGGCGGCGGCATACATCACGCAGCCGGGCAGGCCCAGCACCGGGGTCCCATCCTCAAAATACGCCAGCAGGAACATAGCCCCCGGCAGCACCGGTGCGCCGTAGCTCACCACCCGTGCCCCGGTCTGCTTGATGGCGCCGGGGGTCTGGTCGTCCGGGTCCACGCTCATGCCGCCGGTGGTCACGATCATCTCACAGCCCAGCTCCTTCAGCTCCAGCACTGCATCCCGGATGGCCTGCATATCGTCGGGCACCATGCGGTGGTGCTCCACCTGGATGCCGTAGGCCGCCAGCTTTGCCTTGACCACCGGGGTAAAGGTATCCTGGATGCGGCCATAAAACACCTCGTTGCCGGTCGTCACCAGACCAGCCCGCTGCAGCTTATAGGGCAAAAGCTCCAGCAGCGGGGTATCTCCGGCGGCCTGCACCGCCTGCTCCAGCTGCTGCTTTTTGATGACCAGCGGGATGATCCGCGTCCCGGCCAGCTTGTCACCGGCTTTGACCGGGGTATTGGTATGCCGGGTGGCCACCATGATCTGCTCCACATCGTTTACGGCGTTCAGACGCTCCACATCCACCCGGAACAGTCCGTCCCGGTCGGCGATCAGCTCGATCTTGCCTTCCTTTACCGGGGTGGGGTGCATCCCTTCGTTCTGGCACAGCCCCCGCAGGATCTCGGCGGCTTCGTTTTCATGGTAGGTGGTATCGTCCTGTTCCCACACATACAGATGATCCTTTCCCAGGGACAGCAGCACCGGGATATCCTCCTCGGTGACAACGTGTCCCTTCCGGAAGCGGGCATCCTTGGTAACGCCCCGGATGATCTGGGTCATATCATGGCAGAGCACATGGCCCACGGCCTGCCGTGTCTCGATCAATTTCATTGATGCAAATCCTCCTCAGTTCCGATCAGCGGCATGATAGCAGCTGCCGGTATCTCCAGCATATCCGGCAAAGGCGGGCATGGCTCGATCAAGGTGCCCTTGGACACCTTCCACCACAGATGCCCGCCCCCCGCCGGGCTGGTACAGTCCAGGTTCCAATCAAAGGGGTCCTCGCTCACCTGGCCCGGGCGCACCGGCACCAGGTTCTCCGCCCCTGGCAATGGGCGCCGCAGATCGTGCGCCCGCACGCCCACAAAACGGCAGTGCTCCGGCACCGCCTTTTCCACCCGCAGCGTCCTGCCCCAGCCTGCCAGCTCCACGGTATGTTCCGCACGCCGGACGCAGGGCAGGATATTCTTGCACCCGGTAAGCCGGGCGGCGGCCAGGGTCTGGGGGTCGGCAAAGACCTGCCGGGTGGGGCCGCTGCGCAGCACCCGGCCCTTTTCCAACACCGCCAGTGCGGGGCACAACCGGTACGCTTCGTCCCGGTTATGGGTCACCAGCAGGGCAGGACGGTCAAACTCGGCCAGCAGAGCCGCCAGCTGCGCCTCCACTTCTTCCCGCAGGAAGCTGTCCAGGGCGCTGAACGGCTCGTCCAGCAGCAGCGCTTCCGGCTGTCCCACCAGGATGCGGGCCAGTGCCGCCCGCTGCTGCTGCCCGCCGGACAGCTGCCCGGGCAGGCGTTTTTCCAGGCCGGACAGCCCCAGTTTCCGGATCATGGCGGCGCCGCGGGCAGCACGCTCGGCCTTGGAAAGGGTCTTGTCCTGCCGCAGCCCGCAGGCCACGTTCTGCTCCAGGGTCATATGGGGGAACAGGGCATAGCTCTGGAACAGCAGCCCTACCCGGCGCTGCTGGGGCGGCAGGTCGATGCCGGCCTCGCTGTCAAACAGCACCCGGTCCCCCAGACAGATGCGGCCCTTATCCGGCCGCTCCACCCCGGCAATGCAACGCAGGGTCATGCTTTTGCCGCAGCCGGAGGCTCCCAGCAAAGCGGTGGCCTCGGCATCGGCGGCAAACTGCACCTGCAAATGAAACCCCGGCAGGCGTTTTTCAATATCCACCCAGAGCTTCATCTGCGCTGCCTCCCCTGTTTTTGTTTTTTCTCCAATAGGTTCACCGCCAGCAGCACCACCGCCGAGATCGCCACATCCACCAGCACCCATTGCAGGGCAGCCGCTTCGTTATCGGTACGCCAAAGCTGATAGACGGTGGTTGCAATGGTGGCCGTCCGGCCGGGCGTGTAGCCCGCCAGCATACTGGTAGCGCCGTACTCGCCCAGCGCCCGGGCAAAGGCCAGCACTGCACCGGCCAGGATCCCCTGGCGGCACACCGGCATCCGCACACGCCAGAACACATATCCTTCCGACAGTCCCAGGGTGCGGGCGGCATCCGCCAGATCCTCGTCAAAGCTCTCAAATGCGCCCCGGGCGGTGCGGTACATCAGCGGAAACGCCACCACGATCGAAGCAAAAATGGCACTGTACCAGTTCATCACCAGCCGGATGCCAAACTGCCCAAAAAACTGCCCCAGGGGACGGCGTGTCCCCAACAGCAGCAGCAAAAAGTAGCCCACCACCGTGGGGGGCAGCACCATGGGCAGCGTGAGGATCACATCCAGCACGCCTTTTATAGCCCGGGGCAGCCGCGCCACATAATAGGCTGCAAAAATGCCTGTAAAAAACACCACTCCGCAGCTGATCAGAGCAATGCGCAGGCTGTTAAAAAGCGGGTACCAATCCATCTCAGTCCACCGGCACGAACCCTACGCTGCGGAACACCTCCATAGCAGGTTCCGTGGCCAGGTAGTCCAAAAACTGCTGTGCCTGCTCCGGGTAGGCGGCTGTCCGCATCACGGCCGCCGGGTACACCACCTGACCGCACATCTCTGCAGCAGCCTCGTCCACCACCGTGAGCTTAGCGCTGAACGCATCGGTGCAGTAGACCACGCCCGCATCCACGCTGGCCTCCTTGACCTGAGTGGTCACCTCCTTGACGTTGGAACCGTAGGTGATGACTCCCGCTTTGGCCAGAGCCTGCTCGTCCAGGCCGTAGTAGGACAGGATCTTCTGGGTATACTGCCCCACCGGAACATCCCCGTTGCCCATGCAGAACAGGATATCCCCTGCGGTCAGATGCTCTGCCAGCTGCTCAAAGCTCTGGATCTGCTTGGGGTTCTCTGCCGGGACGGTCAGGGTGACCTTGTTTTCCAGCAGGTCCACCCGGCTGCCGGGCTGTACGAAGTCCAGCTGATCCGGGTTTTTCTCAGCCCCGGCGGCAGCATCCAGCTGGTTCATCTGTTTCTGACCGGCGCTGATGAACAGGTCACAGACCGCCCCCTCCTGGATCTGGGTCTTGAGGGTGCCGGAAGAGTCAAAATTGAACCGGAACTGCACCTCCGGGTGATCCAGGGTATACTGCTCCCCAATGGCGGAGAGGGTCTCGGTCAGCGAAGCCGCAGCAAACACGGTCAGCTCCACCGTCTGGGGCGCTGCGCTGGATGCCGTGCTCTGCGCCGGGCTGGCAGCGGGACTGGAAGCAGCGCCGCACCCGGCCAGCACAGCACCGGCACCGGCAGCGGCACATCCGCCCAAAAAGCTGCGGCGGAAAAAAACATGATCCTTCATACCCAAATATCTCCTGCTCTCAAAAACCGTTGTATCGTTTTTGCTTATCAGCGGCGGGCGCACTCGCCTGCCAGACCTGCCGCAATGCGCACCCCATGCTCCAGGGTGGGCAGGATGTAGGACAAGCTTTCCTGCACAGCCTTGGGGCTGCCCGGCAGGTTGACGATCAGGGTCTTGCCCCGCAGCACGCTGACCCCGCGGGACAGCATGGCCCGGGGGGTGATGCTCAGGCTGTGGAAGCGCATGGCCTCTGCGATGCCGGGGGCATTGCGGTCGGCCACAGCGCAGGTGGCCTCCGGGGTGATATCCCGGGGGGAGAAGCCGGTGCCGCCGGTGGTCAGGATCAGATTCAGCTGCCGCCCATCTGCCAGGCGCATCAGCTGGGTCTTCAGCGCTTTTTCTTCGTCCGGCAGGACCAGGCTCTCCTCCACCTGATAGCCCGCCTCGGTCAGCATCCGGGCGATCAGCGGGCCGCTCTCGTCCTGGCGCTGGCCCCGGCTGGCCTTATCCGACAAGGTGATGATCCCGGCACGCAGGGGCGGGTTCTCCAGCGGGGGAAGCAGGGTCATCTCGTCTCCCACCTGCACCTCGCCCCCCTGCAGCACCCGGGCAAACACGCCCTCCCGGGGCATGATGCAGTCTCCGGTCTGCTGGCGGATGGCACAGCCGTTGTGGCACTCTTTGCCGATCTGGGTCATCTCCAGCACCACGTCTCCCACCGCAAAACGGGAGCCCACCGGCAGATTGCGGAAATCAAACCCGCTCACCACCAGATTCTCGCCAAAAGCGCCGTACTCCACCCAGAGTTTCTCGCGGAATGTATCGATCTTCTCCTTGCTCAGCAGGCTGACCTGCCGGTGCCAGGGGCCGGCATGGGCGTCCCCCACAAGGCCATGGCCCACCTGCAAAACCGCCTTGCCCACGTTTGTTTTCAGCGTGCCCTTTTCCGGACTGGTGCAAACTGCATGGATCTTTCCCATAAAATTTATCCTCCTATCTGAGACATCGCCCGATGCTCCGCATCCGGGCAGTTGACTTCGGTAAAATGATGGCAGGCAGGCTTTGCCAGGATCGCCTCCCGGATGGCTGCGCACAGCTGTGCATCGGTGCAGCCCGTCCGCAGCATCTCCCGCAGGTCGCAGCCGCTCTCGTACTGCAGGCAGGTCTTGAGATAGCCGTCCGCTGTCAGCCGCACACGGTTGCAGCTGTCGCAGAATTTATGGCTGATCGCACTGATAAAGCCCACCCGGCCCTGAAAGCCCGGCACCGCATAGTAATGCCCCGGCCCGTTGCCGTAGTTTCCCTCCACGGGGGTCAAGGGGCCGAACCGCTGTCCCAGCAGCTCCACCAGCTCTGCCTCTGAGCGGGAGCGGTATTTGCGGCCAAACCCAATGGGCATCATCTCAATAAAGCGCACATGGATCGGATACTCCCGCGCCAAGGCCGCCAGCTCCAGCAGGGTCTCGTCTTGCTCGGCAATGGGCACCACGTTCAATTTCAGCAGCACCTGGGGGAACGCCTGCGCCGCCCGGATGCCCTCCAGCACCTGGGGCAGCCTATCCCGCCGTGTGATGTGGGCAAACTCCGCCGCATCCAGGGTATCCAGGCTGATATTGATGGCGTCCACCCCGGCCTGCGCCAGCTGCGGCATCTGCCGGGCCAGCTCCACCCCATTGGTGGTCAGGGTGACATTCTGGATACCGGGCAGCGCCTTGAGCTGACGGATCAGCTCCGGGCAGTCCCGGCGTACCAGCGGCTCGCCGCCGGTGACCTTGATCTTGGCAAGGCCCAGCTCCCGGGCCATGACCCCGGCGATCCGCAAGATCTCATCGTATTGCAGGATCTGGTCATGGGGCAGATTTTCCACCCCGCACTCCGGCATGCAATACTGACAGCGCAGGTTGCATCGGTCGGTGATGGAGATGCGCAAATAGTCGATCCATCGACCCTCTCTGTCGATCACAAGCTCCCGCCTTTCTCTGTGCGGGGGTTGATGAAATGCCCGCTTTTTCCGCCCATTTTTTCCACCAGATGGATGTCGGTCATGGTCATAGTCTTATCAATGGCCTTGCACATATCGTAGATGGTCAGCAGCGCCACCGACACACCGGTCAGCGCCTCCATCTCTACGCCGGTCTGCCCCTCGCATTTCACCGTGCATACAGCGGTGATCGAATTTTCGGCCTCATTTACCGTAAAATCCACGCTGCATTTGCGGATCATCAGCGGGTGGCACATGGGGATCAGATCCGAAGTGCGCTTGACCGCCATGATCCCGGCGACCCGGGCCACACCCAACACATCTCCTTTTTGCACCGTTCCATCCTGCACTGCACGGCGCACCGCCTCGTTGACCAGGATGCTGCCCTGGGCCACTGCCGTCCGGCTGGTGACCGCCTTGCCGGACACATCCACCATCACAGCGTTGCCGCTGGCATCAAAGTGGGTCAGTTGTTGTTCCATTCTCTCATTTCCTTCTCTTCTTGTCTGTTTTTATAGATCCTCGGGACACAGGGTGCGCAGGGTGGTGCGGTCCAGCCGCAGCTCCCGTGCTGTGGGCACCCCGTCCCGCAGTTCCATGATCTGATAGGAGACCCCCAGCTCCGGGTCTCCCTGCAAGTGGTGCAGATCCCGCGGATGGAACTGCACCGCCTGGTGTTCCGGGTCCACCTGCACCGGGCAGCCTGCCTGCCGCAGCAGCGGCAGTGCCCGCCGTGCCTCGGCCCCAAACACCTTCAGCGCCTTGAGGTAAAAATCCTTCTCCGAGTGC